>Ga0066636_10000108_pt1 | contig 38358 bp, 32 predicted proteins | sample CryGeyCG2014_080_2_FD_62736 | JGI IMG/M metagenome (GOLD analysis project Ga0066636, IMG submission 62736) | Groundwater microbial communities from aquifer - Crystal Geyser CG07_land_8/20/14_0.80 | ecosystem: Environmental > Aquatic > Deep subsurface > Groundwater | place: USA: Utah: Grand...
CAGTATTCCTTTATAAACGGCCTTATTACCTATAGCTTCAAACACAGGAGGTCTATTTGTGTTATTTACTGTAATGGTAATAGTCTCTGAACTATTTAAGGTCCCGTCAGCTGCGCTAAAGGTTATTTTGTATGTTCCTGCCTGGTCATAGGTTGGTGTCCAGGAGAAGACTTTTCCGTCAAATGCAGCGCCTATTGGCAGGTCTGAGGCTGTGATTGTTACTTTATCGCCATCCGGGTCTGTTGCTGACACGGTGAAGGATAAAAGAACATTCTCATTTACAGACTTATTGCCTATGGGGCTAAGCGCAGGAGGTCTGTTTACATCTCCTACACTTATGGTACTGACCTCTGAATCATTTAGATTTCCGTCTGTTACACCAAAGGTTATTTCATAACTTCCTGTCTGGTCATAAGTAGGCCTCCATGAGAAGGTCTGGCCTGATAAGGTCGCTCCAGCCGGCAAGCCTGAAGCTGTATAAGTTAAAGCATCACCTTCGGTATCTGTGGCGCTTAAGGAAAATGCTAATATATCATTTTCGTTCACGATTTTATTCCCGATAGCGGCAAGCACCGGCGCGTCATTAACGGGCGCGATAGAAATGCTTACCGTGGCAATATTAGAATCTAGTTGTCCGTCACTGACCTTAAAGGTAAAAGAATCTGTTCCGTTATAGTCTGCCTTAGGCGTATAAGTGGCGGTATTGCCTTGCAACTGGGCCTCCCCATTACCAGGCGGTACTACTAAGCTATAGGTAAGCGGATCATTATCCGGGTCAGAAGCCACTAAGGTAATAACTACTGCCTTATCTTCATCAGTAACGGCTCCGGCATCTTGTGCTTTCGGAGGCTGATTCACATTGCCCACAAGGATAGTTATGGTTTCTGATACGCTGAGAGTGCCGTCGCTGGCTGTAAAGGTAACTCCATAATTGCCGGCCTGGCTAAAATCAGGAGTCCAACGGAAAAGTAACCCGTCAAAGGTTGCGCCGGCAGGTAATTCGGAAGAACTAATAGTTACACTGTCGTTATCCGCATCGCTAGCAGTGACATTAAAGGTTAATAATTCATTTTCGTTTATATTCTTGTTGCCTATAGCAGCCAACACAGGCGCGCGATTAGTGTTATTAACTGTTATGGTAATAGACTCAGAGTCTGTACCTCCATTGCCATCGTTTACAGTAAAGGTAACTGGATAACTCTCGGCTTGGGTATAATCCGGGACCCAAACAAAATCTCCGGTAGGAGAATTAAGGCTGGCACCGTTAGGCAAAACGTCAGCAGCGTAAGTCAATATATCGCTGTCAGGATCTGTAGCGTAAAGGGTAAACCTAAGCTCTGAGGCTTCACTCACAGATCGGTTACCTATCGTTGTCAGTACCGGCGCGTCGTTGACCGGCGTAATAGATATACTTACCGTGGCAATATTTGAATTTTCATGGCCGTCATTGGCTATAAAAGTAAAACTAATGCTGCCATTGTAGTTAGTAGCCGGTATATAAGTAAGGTTCGGCGCGCTGCCGCTCAAAGCCCCATGGGGCGGTGGAGTTACTATTGTGTAGCTAAGTACGTCACCATCGGCGTCAGATGCGCTAAGCGTTATATTCTTGGCAATATCTTCATCGGTAGTTACAGACTGGTCATTTGCTATCGGCGCTCTGTTTACCTTGTTTACCGTAATAGTTATCGCCTCGGAATCATTTAAGCTTCCGTCAGTTACGACAAAGGTTATGCTGTGTGTTCCTACCTGTTCAAAAGTCGGTGTCCAGGAAAATGCCCCTGTAGACGCATTAAGGCTTGCGCCGGCAGGTAGTTTGTCTGCCGAATATGTAAGTGGGTCGCCATCCGCATCTGTGGCGGATATGGTGAACGATAACAAGGAATTCTCATTAACTGATTTATTCCCGATCGCGCCAAGCACAGGCGCCCTGTTTACATTATTCACTGTAATGGTGATATCTTCAAAGTCTATATCAATCCCGTCTGTTACTTGGAAATGCACTCCTGCATATGTGCCTGCCTGGTTATAGTTCGGCGTCCAGGAAAATACCCTCGTAGACGCATCAAAGCTTGCGCCGGCAGGCAGGTTGCTTGCCGAATATGTCAGCGGATTGCCATCCGCATCTGTGGCGGATATGGTGAACGATAATAAAGAACCTTCATCAACTGATTTATTTCCAATCGCCCCAAGCACAGGCGGAGAATTGCCGCTGGCCGGAAGTATTGTGACTTGCGCGGATCTTCCGCTGCCGGTTGCTGTCCCATCATAACCCTGGACAGTGCATTTCCAGATCTCGCCGACAGTCGTTTTATCCGCAGTAACGGTGTTTGTTATAAGATCAGTCTGCTGCGTGTTATTTTTATACCATGTGTATTTGTAAGTCACAGGATCGCCGTCCGCATCAGTAGAACCACTGGCTGAAGCGACCAGATCGGCATTGTCAGGCGGCGCGCTCGGGCTTATTGTTACCGTAGTAGGCTGCGTAGGCGCCGCATTGGATATTGTCTTTGTAGCGCTAATAGAAGGGCCATCCGAGGTTCCGTCATTAGGCGTAACTGTGCATTTCCAGGTTTGCCCTTTCGTAGTTAGAGACGCAGAGACCGTATTTGTGGTTAAACTTGCCTGTAAAACATTATTCAAATACCACGCATATTTATAAGTAATAGGGTCACCTTCCAGATCCGTCGAACCGCTTGGCTGGGTGACCAAATTATTTGTGGTATAGGCCGTAGCCGGACTTATAGTAAGTGTGGGCATGGTAGGCGAATTGTTACTGGTAGACAGCGTATCAATGTACGCTACAGCGCTACTCTGGCCATCCGGAACATTCATTGGAAAGGTATCATTGGATACATAACCTTTACCGTCGTACAAAAGAGAGACGCAATCGAGAGTACCTGTAGAACCGCTCCTATAGTCGCTAACCTCCACAAACCAGCGCTTGGTGGCGCTAGGCGGCAGATACGCAAGTCCATCGGTAATATCGCATGAAGTATTGATATCTGGATAGTTACCCCCATCCATCCAATATTGGTCCTTGCTCCAGTTGGGATTTGCCGGGGCGCCGCATCCCACCCTCAGATGTAACTGCCCGCGGCTGGGATGGCGGATATTTATCCGCAACCGGGCTTGCGGCTGATAACCAATGCGGTCTACCATCTTGTATCCGCCATGGGAGGCAAACACAAATGGATAGGATAACCATATATATCCGTCTCCGCTCCACCCGCTTCCCCAGGAATTGAACATCTTAAACGCGCCGTATCTTATTTCTCCGTTGGCATCGGTATATTGGCGGGTATCATCATATCCCACTATCGTTACCGCATGACCTCCTCTAGCGCTATAGCCGGGCCTCCACCCGTCATGCACGTCATTTCCTCCGTTTTCCGGAATGTTCCCATACGTATCAATACCGATCACAAAAATATCACCGCTATTAAGTTGGTTTTTCGCGTTTTGCAGACCCGATGACCACAGAGAAACGTAAGAATAGCTTGTTCCTCGATATGGCATAGCGGCTTCGCACTGCACCTGATTCGGCCAAGTGTACACATCCGAAGGATTATAAACATCCATCGTTGCGCAACCCTTATCCATGATCACACTAAAAGCATCTCCGAAATATGCGCCACTATCGGAACCGCCGTTGATCTGGTTATAGAGAAACAGTCCGCTGAAGAGATGGTTATTTGTAGTCACACCCCACCCATGCTCCTTGTTTTCCTGGTATGTCTTATATCCGTATCCTACCGCAAACCCAACGCAACTGCTGCCGTTTTGGCTTATTGCCCGAGGCATGTTCGAAGAAAGATCAAGAGATGTGCCTGGAGTTACAGCCACTATAATGCTTTTAGTAACCTCACCTTCCGCGTCGCGTGCCTTAAAGTTTAAAGTGTATTCCACTCCGGATTGGCCGCTTGAAGGTGTAAATGTAAATATTCTCGTTGCCTGGTCGACCGCTGCCCCGGCAGGAAGGCTTGGGTCGGTATATGTTATAGGGTTATTCTCAGGGTCGGTAGCTTTAACGTTAAGGGTAAGCGTATAGTTTACACAGACAAAATAAGTGTTGTAAGCCTTTCTATCAAAAGCCGGAACGGCTGCTTCGGCAGAAGCCTGCAGAAGCAAAAATGCTTCAGCCATTAATAGCGCGCATATCGTCCATTTTATAAACCTTCTTCCAATACCCATTTTTATAACCCTTCCTCTACTTTCTCCGGCTTCTTTTCATCTGAAATCAGGCCTGTAGGATAATCAAATTTTCCAGGTTCTCCCACGTAAAAATTTTCTGTCCACTCTCTACCCTCGCTGTCCTTTATTGTCAAAGTTACCGAAGGCGGGCTCGTGGTAATAGCATCATCAGAAACATCTATTAAGAATCTGGCGTTGAATCGGCCTTTCGCCTCAACAAAATCCAGCTTTGCTTCACCCTCTAATACTGTTACAGAGGCATTATCAGCTGTTGCAGTCACGGTTAAACCTTTAGCCTTTCCATTCCCTTGATTATCCAAATATACGGTAAACGCCACTTTCTCTCCAGGGCCGGCCACGTTATCAAGATTGCCTTTTGTCCCGGGAGTAACGCCATCATCCACTTTTATGTCAGCAAACCGTATTCTTGGCGCTGCTTTTACTTCTACATGAACCGGCACTACTGCTATCTCCTCTTTATTTAGACCTAATATTATTAAATTGGTGCTATTACTTCCTATCTCCAGGTTTGAAGCAACGGCAGCCAGTTTGACATCCAGGGTTTCACCCGGCCCTAAAATCCCGTAATAAGGAAATTGTATAAGCCACGGCGCGCCCCTGAATAATCCTGTTTTTTCTAAGTCCTCTTCAGCCGGCTTTTCGGGAAGCTTATCTTTCTTGTAGGCAATTAATTGCTCTACTGCCTGATCGATCTCGGCGGGTGTATCTGCTTTATCGACCTTGTAAATGTTAAAGAGGACCTTTCCAGGACCATCATTAATAAGCGTGAATTCCGAGCTTTTTCTTCCGCCTTCTTCAACTTCTATTTCAACTTCAGACGGCTCTGTCCTTAAACGGGCAGATAAAACCGCTTCCTGCTCAGCAGGCGCTTCTGCTTCCGGAGTTTCCTGTAAAGCAGGTTTTGCCTCTTTGGGTTTATCGACTTTAGGTCCCTTAACCGGCTCCTCTTCTTTGATCAATATCTCCTCAGCCTTTTCTTTCTTTAACAACTCGGGCTTCTGCCTTGACATAAAATGGATAGAGGCTAGGGCGACTATCCCTGCAAAAATAATCATAGCACCTATAATTAAAATCCTCTTTCCCTTCATTTCCGCCCCCCCCCTTTTTTTAATACATAACAAATTTCAGATCCTTGACCGATCCCTGACGCAGGATCTTTACATAAATTACAGGTTTATTTTTAACTTTTTCATAAATTTTAAAACAGGATGGGATGCTTACTATGGACTCGCCATTTACCGCAAGAACTATGTCTTTCTCTTTCAAACCAGCTTTATTAAGCATGGGTTTATCTTTAAAAGATTCTATCTTAATGCCCTTGAACTTTCCTTCATCTATGTAAGGCAAAAATTTTCCTTGCGAAAAAATATGGTTGGAATTCTTCACTTCCTGTATCAGAAGGTCTTTATCGATGTGCTTTTCACTCTTAGAAACTGATGTTACCGCATCGTCTTCCTGGGTGGTAAGGGTAATTTCGACATCTTCACATCTCAAGATCACGCTGCCTAACTGGATATCCACCAACTTAAATCCTTCTATGGTGTCTCCTGCGGCGTAGGCATTCTTTTCGGATGTGCGTTCATTTCTGATGATCGCCCGCGGGTCCCGGTAGCCGCCAAGGACTGTAGCTAACAGCTTTAATTTTGGGATGTTAATGGAAACTTCGTTTTTTTCCTTAGGGGAGACTACAGATGTGGTGGGCACATAGCCCATCTGGGTCAACTTCTCTTTACCGGCCTTTTCTTCAGTCGAGCGCCCTATACATGAGATACTTTTTTGTGTATAGAGGACAGAATTGAAGACCGAAATAAAAAGAAGAAGAAGCCCCATTACTATTAATATTATAAAGACATTTACTCTTTTCATGATACACTACCTCATTATGATATATAATATGTACATATAAAACTGGCTTCGTCTTCATCTTCTTATCCAATTCCTTGTTTGGTCTTCCTTTAATTCTTTCCATTACAAACTCACTTTCCAATAAAAAAACCCTATTTTACCATCCGTAAAATAGGGCCGATTGTAACTGCTCTTAATTTGGCAGCCCTGCCGCCGTATCCTGTCTTATTTGAGGACTTAGGCCGTAGGCTTTGCGCCCCACCCTTTCGGATGGTTTACCTTTTACAAATTTAAGTATTTAAAAGAACCTTTTTATCTCTATTATAAGTATAGCCTATAATCAAGGAAAAGTAAAGGCCAAAATTTAGCTTTTTTATGTGCTAATATCGGTTACTCTTTAGTTACGCGTATTACTTCTTCTGGCGTTGTAATGCCCATGAGGATCTTCTCCCACCCATCCATGCGAAGGGTGCGCATACCAAGCGAAATAGCCTTCTTTCGTATCTGGTCTGCCGAAGATTTTTTTAAGACGAGTTCTTCTATAGGTTTGGTTAATAGCATAATTTCATAAATCGCTGTCCTGCCCTTATAGCCGGTAAACTTGCAGTATTCGCACCCCTTGCCTGCGTAAAACTTCTTACCCTTGCTTTTTTCTATCGGGATGCCTAACTCCTTTTTTACGCTTTTTTCAAGTTTAATTTCTTTCTTGCACTTCTTACATATGATCCTTACAAGGCGTTGCGCTACAACGGCGTTGATAGAACTCGCGGCCAAAAATGGTTCTACTGACATATCCAACAGGCGCGTCATGGCTCCGGGCGCATCATTTGTATGGATTGTGCTGAAAACCAAATGGCCGGTAAGGGCTGCTCGTATGGTAATTTCGACTGTCTCATAATCCCTGACTTCTCCTACCATCATTATGTCCGGGTCATGCCTAAGCATGCTCCTCAAGCCGGTCGCAAAATCAAGTCCTATTTTTGGCTGAACTTGAATTTGCGTGATCCCTTTCATGCGGTATTCTATAGGGTCTTCGATCGTAATAATTTTTTTCTCTTTAGTATTTATCCTGTTCAGGCACGCGTAAAGCGTCGTGGTCTTACCGCTCCCGGTAGGCCCGGTTACAAAAATTATACCGTGCGGCTTCTTTATCATCGATTCGATTAATTTTAGGTCCTGCGGAAGGAACCCAAGGCCTTCTAGGTCAAAGAGCATCTTTGTCGGGAGAATTCTTATGTCAACGCCTTCTCCGTGAGCGGTAGGCAGGACAGAAACCCTTAAATCTAATTCTTCATTTTTTACTTTTATTTTTATTCTTCCGTCTTGGGGAAGGCGGCGTTCAGCTATGTTAAGATTTGCCATGATTTTTATTCTTGAAACAATCGCTGACTGGAAATGTTTGATCGCATGCGGGATCGTCATATCATAAAGGAGCCCATCAATTCTATATCTCACAATTAATTCATCTTCATATGGTTCTATGTGAATATCTGTAGCCCTATCATTATACGCTTGAAATAGTATCTGATTTACAAAATTGATCATTGATGCATCTTCAGTCAATTCACCGATATCTTTGGTTTCTTGCAAAGAAAATCTCATTTCTTCTGATGCGCCGCCGCTTTCGGCTATCATTTTTTCTATAGTGTCGGCCCCCACCCCGTAATAGGTTCTTATTGCTTCCAGTATATCTATTTCCCCGGCTAAAACAGGTTCTATATCGCAGGATAAGAGTAGCTTTAAATCATCTAAAGTATGAATATCCGTGGGATCTGTAACGGCCACGATCAAAGTATTGCCTTTTTCTTTTATAGGCATAAGTTTATAATGGCAGGCAAATTTGGCGGACACCCTTTTAATAACAGAAGGGTCTATTTTAAGTTCTTTGATCTTTGTATATTTAACATTAAGATATTTTGCAAGAACGGGCATCAGTTTCTCTTCTGTCAAAAAGCCCAATTTTAGCAGGATCTTATCCAGAGATTCATGCGTCTTCTTCTGCTCTTGAATGGCTTCTTTCAGCTGATCTGTAGCAATTAATTTACTATCAACTAACATTTCGCCAAGTGAAATATTTTTTTTAATACCCATATCGACCTCTTTTGGCTATTTATATCGAGTATATCCAAAAAGTACAGATATATCAACAGATTTTATAGCATGCCGCTTAATTTTTGTATAACCTCGGCACCCGGCTGCCTATCGCGCAAACTATTTCGTAAGGTATTGTACTGCAAAGCCTGGCAAGCTCTTCCGCTGTAATTGTATCATCTCTCTGCTTGCCTATCAAAACCACATCGTCGCCGATCTTAACATCTTTGATCTGTCCGACATTTATCATAGTCTGGTCCATAGTAACTTTTCCTACAACAGGCGCCCGCATACCTCTTACTAGAACTTCTCCCTTATTAGAAAGTATTCTCCCGTAACCATCCCCATAACCTATTGGAAGAGTGGCAATCTTAGTATGCCGCTCTGTAATATAGGTCCTGCCGTAACTTATCGACCTGCCAGGAGGAGTTTCCTTGAGATACACGATCTTGGTTTTAAGGCTCAAAGCCGGCTTAAGCTTTATCTTGTTTGCGAAACCTCTCTTTGGATACATTCCGTAAATAATCAAGCCCGGCCTTACTAAATTCAGATGAGACTTTAAAAACCCTATTGTGCCAATGCTGTTGGCGGCGTGTTTGTATTTTATTTCTATGCCTCTTTCGCGCAGATCTTTTAATACGTCCCTGAACGAGTCAAACTGATATTGAGTAAAGAATTTATCCCTGCCGGCGCTTGAAAAATGCGTATATATTCCTTCAACTTCAAGATGTTTACGTTTTAACACTTCCTTAATAAACTGAACCGCATCCGTATACCAAATCCCTATCCTTCCCATGCCGGTATCGACTTTGACATGAACTTTTATTTTCCTTTTTCCTTTTGGTGCAGCATCGAGAGCTTTTAATAATTCATTCGTGCAAAGAGTTAGCGTTATGTCTTTATTTAAAATCGGTTCAAGCTCCGAAGGAAGTATGGACCCTAAAACCAGGATCGGGGTTTTTATATTAGCTTCCCTTATCGCAACGGCCTCGTCAACAGTGGCCACCCCTAGGTAATTGACCCCGCTTTTGCTCAAAATCTTAGAGACCTCAACGATGCCGTGGCCGTAAGCATTGGCTTTAACAACTGCCATAACAGCTGTGGAAGGGTTTATTAATTTCTTTATTTCGTTAAGGTTGTGCTTTATCGCGCTTAGATCTATTTCGCAAACTGTAGGCCTATAAGTCGAAGGCTTCATTTTCCTATATTGCACTCCCTTGAATGTAGATATAATGGGATAATATCAAATGAATTATCCGTCTTTCCTTTTTTTAATTCTTCCCATCCAAGCATCGCAACATTTTCTGATCTGGGAAGCCATAATCTTTTAGGGGCTAATACCGCTTTTTCTTTTTTTATCTTCTCTATTATTTTACCATAAAATATGATCCCGTTACCTATAAATAATGTATGTTTATTTATTTTTTTCAAAAGCTCTTCTACTGTTAATAATAAATATTTCGATTTTCTCACAAGTCCTTTCGCCTTACGCTCGTATAGGGCAGCGTAGAGCATCCCCTTCTTTGCGTCAATTATGGGGCAAATGGTTCCCGGATAATAATAGGCATTATGAGCGATCACATCTAATGTGGGCACGCCTACTACGGGTTTATTCTTAACTATAGCTAATGCTTTAGCTGTAGTAACGCCTACCCGCAATCCGGTAAAAGAACCCGGCCCTATCGCCACAGCGAAACCGTCAATATTATCTATAGTCAACGATACGCTCTTAAGCAATTCTTTTATAGTGGGAATGAGATCCTGGGAGTGCCGCAGGCCAAAAATCTTATCGCAACCTATCAGAAGCTTGCCGTCTTCTGCTATAGCTATCCCCAAAGATTCAGTCGATGTATCTATGCCGAGTACTTTCATTTTATTTTTCCTAAAAGTTCTTTGTATCTGGCGCCTTTTGGAATAAGTTTTATCAATCGCTCATTAACATCTTTAAAATACATTTCTATTCTTATATGCTCTTTAGGCAAAAGATAAGACATTTTATCAGCCCATTCTATCACGCATATGCCATCTGACCCTACATATTCTTCATACCCTGTCGTATCCAATTCAGAAATATCTTCTAATCTATATAGGTCCATATGAAAGAGGGGTATCCTGCCGGCGTGCTCCTTTATGATCACAAATGAAGGGCTATTTACGTATTTTGCTGTCTTTACGCCCAGGCCTTCCGCTATACCTTTTGTGAATGTGGTCTTGCCGCTGCCCAATTCTCCGATCAAAGCTAGCACATCGCCTTTCGTAAGAAAAGAGGCTATCTTTTTACCTAATTTTTCGGTCTCGCTTGGGCTTTTAGAAATAAATGCCTTCATTTAAATATTTTTTTTAAAATGATTACAGTGATTATACGCCAACAAATTTCGAAAGAAGATTACAATGATAAAACCAAATCACTGTAATCAAATTTACACATTATTAATAGCATAGCATCACTGTCATCATTGTATATATAATAAGGGGTTAGAAATGCCTAAAACCTTTCCCGTATATATTCTCTTTGTCGCCGCCCTTCCCTACAAACTCTACAAGCCCTTTATCTGAGGCAATTTTTCCTATCTTGGAGAGCTTAATTTTATAAGGCCATTTTTTAACAAGCGCCTTGACCCTATTTTCTGAAATAGTGAATAGAAGCTCAAAATCTTCGCCGTCAAATAACGCATTGGCGATATTGCATTTCTTATTTATCGGTATCAGCTTTTCTTCCACATAGGCCCCGACTCCGCTTGCTTCTGCGATCTGTGTGAGGTCACTAGCCAAACCGTCTGAGATGTCTATCATTGAATTGATCCGAAAATTGCTCACTAAATATCTTGCCTCTCTAAGCCTAGGGGTAAACTCCAGATGCCGCTTGGAAGTATAAGTACCTCCTAAGCTTCCTGTGACAAATATTGAATCGCCGATCTTAGCGCCATTCCGAAAAACAACATGATTTTTTTCAACTTCCCCTATAAGGCTAACGCTTATTATCAACCTGCCCGAGCTATTCGTATCCCCGCCTACTATAATTACCCCGAATTTTTTTCCCAATTCCTCCATTCCTTTATATAGTTCTTTCGCAAAGGAAACCTTTAAAGCCGAAGACATCCCGAGCGCGACAACGGCATATTTAGGGATACCGCCCATAGCCGCTATGTCGCTGATGTTCACGGCAATCGCCTTTCTGCCTATCAAATAGGGCGAGGCCTGGCTAAGTTTAAAATGAACCCCTTCTATAAGCATGTCGGTTGTGGCAAGCAAGTAAGAATCTTTTTTATATTTTATTACCGCGGCATCGTCGCCTATGCCTTTTATGACATTTTTACCGGTATGAACGAGTTTGGCTATTTCTTTTATAAGACCGAATTCGCCTATATCTGATAATTGTTTTGCCATTTTCAACCCTTTAGTTTTCTCAAGCTTTTTATATACGGTTTCCTAAATATCCCCTTCTCTGTAACAATGGCCGTTATCAAATCATTCGGCGTGACATCAAAGGCAGGATTATACACCTTTGCATTTATTGGCGCTATTTTTTTACCGAAAACTTCCCTGACTTCGTCGCCCCTTCTCTCTTCTATTGGAATATCGCCTCCGCATTTCAATCTTAAATCAAAACTCGAACTGGGAGCCACCACATAAAAAGGAATTCTATGATACTTTGCCAATACGGCTAAATTATATGTTCCGATCTTATTGGCCGCATCGCCGTTACTTGCAATCCTATCAGTACCCACAAATACTTTATCGACCATCTTTTGGCGCATTAGCGTCGCTGCCATGCTGTCGCATATCAATGTAGCGTCTATTTTATTCTTTAGAAGCTCCCACATCGTTAATCTCGCACCTTGCAAGAGAGGGCGCGTCTCGCAGGCATACACTTTTATGTTCTTTCCTTTTGCCTTTGCCGTATAAACAACTCCCAGCGCAGTTCCATAATCCGAGGTAGCCAAGGCGCCGGCGTTGCATAGTGTAAGTATGCGGTCATTGTTTTTTACCAAATCCGAACCGAAAGAACCCATTTTTCTGCACATAACCCGGTCTTCCTTCAATATTCGATTAGCTTCGGCGAGTAAAGCCTTCTTTATTCTTTCCACAGGCTTTTTCTTCTGGAGATCCAAAACCTTTTCCATCCTTTCCAGTGCCCAGAATAAATTAATAGCGGTAGGCCTTGAAGACTTAAGGTATCTAATCTCTTTAATTACATCTTTTTTAAATTGGGCATAAGTTCTAGCTTTCGAAAGCTTTGCCGCAAGCACCGCGCCGAACCCGGCAGCGATACCTATGGCAGGGGCTCCTCTGACCCTTAAAGTATATATCGCATCCCATAAAGTTTTTATATCGCTGCAGTATAAATACTTAAGGCTGTGCGGCAACAGTGTTTGATCAATCAACCTTATTTTCCCGTTTACCCATTTAACGGTCTCGACTCGCATTTATTCTACCCCCACATTTTTTTCGCCAGTAAACTTTTGTCCACCACAACTGCGCCGTGCGGGCATATTTCGCGACAGCACATACACAGTAAGCATTTCGAATGATCAACTTTGCATTTATGCTCAGCTATCGAGATTGCACTTGCCGGACAGGCTTCTTCGCATAATTTACACCGGCGGCACTTGGAATTATCTATATTAATCTTAAATACCATCAAAAGTTTTAATAGCCACGCAATTAATTTAGGGGCCCTATTCAAAAGCCTTATTTCAGAAAATCTAAAATCATCCACTTTCACGCTATTTATTGTCTCGCCCAATATATCTATTTTTTCTAAATCAGCTTCTCCTATTCCCCTATCATGAGCTTCCTTATTTGTGTGCAAATCAAACGGCTCTAATCCTGTAATTTTCATCAAGACGCTATCCACCGCTACGCCGTCAGTTGAGGCTATTATAAAATCAGTTTCGCGAAGCCTGCCACTGCTAGGCCCGTTTCCGTCCATGCTGACGATAGCGTCCACAATGCTTAAGTCCGGTTTTCTTATCGAGTACGCATCAACTAAGATAGGGGCCAATTGTTTATTAGACGGCGCAATGCTATGTTGCTTGGCTTTAAATATACCAGGCAACACGCCATACATGTTCTTCACGGCTGCGGTAATAAGCATTATGTCGTGGCTCTTAAACTTTGGAAGCGATATGATCTTATCTGCTTCCAATGCGCAAACGGCGACCGGATAACGACCTATTTTTCTAGATTTATCGAACTTGACAAGTGCCACCCCCTCTTCCTGGGCAACCTGCTTTACGCCTGATCTTTCATAAATTTCATCTATATTTTTACCGAATCCTCCAGGGCTATCGCCGATCATTATATCGCTAGTTATGGCTTTCACTTTTTTTAAAACTGCCCTTATGAACTCAGGGTGGGTATTGACGCCTTCTTCGGGTTTTCGCGCCGATAAAAAATTCGGTTTTATCAATACCCGCTCGCCCGGTTTTATAAATTTCTCCAATCCACCCAAAAGCTCCAAGACCCTGCCAAGAGCCTTATCCAGCTCTTCTTTTTGATATCCGTGACATCTGGCAATAGCTACCTGGGTTCTCATTTTTAATATATCTTCATCTCTTTAAGTAAAAATATAAACGCCATCATGCCGGTATTATGAATTATATGAACGATTATCGGGCTCACTAAGCTGCCCGTTACCTCATAAAGATAAGCCAAGAGAACACCTAATATCATTATAGGAATGAAGCCAATCATATTTGTATGCAACAAGCTAAAGAAGGCTGAAGTTATAAGTATCGCTCGGACGCTACCCATCCTTTTCCTCAAAGAAGCGAATAGAAAACCTCTGAAAAATATTTCTTCGCATATAGGCCCTAAAATAGTAACGAAGACAGCCGAATAAAAAATGAATATAACGTTTTTCTCTTCTAAAAACAGTTTCAACACGGGCTCTACCGGAGGTTCGTAATTTACCAATTTGGCGATCCAGACAACCAGTAATAGGGATCCCAGGATCGCTGGCAATGCAGCGAGATACCCTGAAAGACCGATAAAAATATTCTTAAAAAAACTGGAAACGGACAGGCCTAAGTTCTTTATTTTCTTGCCATATTCTGAGACGACTACGTACAGCACAAAGACTATTGCCAGTATGTCAAGGACTGAAGAATTAACCATCATCCGCACATGCTCTTTAGTTTTTATTGCCGGGAAGATATTGTCAAGGCCGGATTCGCTCAACACAAGGATGTATCCAAAAAAAACAAATAACACCGCGACCTTGCAGACGTCCCACACATTCCAAGTAACTTCTAAATTTTCCTTAGTTATTTCAAAAGGCGCATTTTTTTTGTTTCGATTAAAAACAAGATAGAAATCTATCATTAAACCAGAAATCACAGAGAACATGACCAATAGGACTAAGAAGTTAAGTGCGAAAACCACTTCCCTTTTTTCTTTCATAAGAATTTTAAGTTTTTCCTGCGTGAGTGAATAATCATATTTAAAAGATTCTTCCTTTGCCTTTATTTCTTTGGATTGTTTAATATGCACTTTAGGCCCGGTTGTTATATTAAGGATATTCACAAAAATTATAAATATGAGGATCCATACATATAATCTTTCTTTATTTATGAAATTCCTTACATAACCTATCGTCTTCATTATGTTTCCTTATATACCTAGTTTAAACAACCTGTTAGCGTTCCGGGTCGTTGTATCAGCGATTTCTTCCTTCGACAGGCCTTTTATCTCTGAAACAGCGTCTAATAAATAAGCCAGATAGGCGGGTTCATTCCTTTTTCCGCGCAGATGTTGAGGCGCCAAAAAAGGCGCGTCTGTTTCAAGCAGGACCTTATCCATAGGCGCTATTTTCACAATCTCTCTCAGGCGCTCGGCATTTTTAAACGTTATATTACAAGTAAATGATACGTAAAACCCGAGACCGAGTATTTCATCTAAAGATTTTTCGTCACCTGAAAAACAATGGAAAACGCCTTTACAGTTTCCCTTGAACTCTCTTTTGATAATATCGAGGGTTTCAGCCATAGCATTCCTTGAATGGATTATAAGCGGGAGATTTAATTCTTTGGAGATAGAAATGAATTTTAAAAATACTTCCACCTGTTTTTCTTTGGGAGAAAGGTTTCTGTAATAATCCAGCCCCACTTCGCCGATGGCTACTATCTTTTTATCTTTTGCCATCTCTTTTAAAGAACTGATCGCTGCATCGTCTGCAGAGGCTGCGTCATGCGGGTGAATACCTATAGAGCCATAGATCGAATCGGAGCCTCTTGTTAGCTCCGACGTCTTTTTGCAACTTTTCATGCTGCAGCTGACATTCAATATGCGGACAATTCCGGCGTCTTTTGCCCTGTTTATTACTGAAAGCCTGTCTTTGTCAAAATCAGGAAAATCTAAATGGCAATGGGTATCGATTAAATTCATATAGGTGAGATTACTTTATCCTGGGAAATAAAGGCAATCCTTTCTTTATTTTAGTGCCTTCCTTGCTCTTGCCCCACTCTGAGGCATCGGCAAAAGAATAACTGCTTATATCGGTCCCTAGCCCCATTTGTTGTTGTATATTTTTAACTGTCGTCGGCATGAATGGGGAAAGCGTTATGCCCACTATTCTTAAAATTTCAAAAATATTATACATGATTTCTTTTAACCGCTCCTCCCTGCCCGCCTTAGATACTTTCCAGGGAGCCGAGTCTTCAATATATTTATTTGCGGCATTAATTACTCCCCAGATTTCTGTGAGGGCGGCGCTGAAATTTAACTCGCTCATACGGGAGTCTAGTTCTCTGGGAAGTTTTTTAGCCTGATCCAGAAGGGCATTATCCAAGCGCTCCTCCGAATTATCTTTTTCATATTTCTTGGGCTTATTAATAATGCCTCCGAAATATTTCTCAACCATAGTGAGCGTCCTGTTCACTAAATTCCCAAGATCATTTGCCAAGTCGTCGTTAAACCTGCCGATGATCCCGTCTTCGCTGAAAGAGCCGTCAAGCCCGAACGTCACTTCTCTCATTAAAAAATACCTATAAGCGTCAACGCCATAGACAGCTATCAAATCCAGCGGGTTTACAACATTACCCTTTGACTTTGACATCTTTTCGCCTTTCATGATCCACCAGCCATGGGCGAAGACCTTCTTGGGCGGGACAATCCCTGCGGCGTGCAGCATTATTGGCCAGTATATAGTGTGCTGCCTCAGTATGTCTTTAGCCATCATGTGAATATCGGCGGGCCACCATTTATTAAATTTCTTTTCGTCGACGCCGAAGCCAGGAGCCGATATGTAATTTACAAGCGCGTCAAACCATACATAAGTAACATGGTCATTGCTGAACGGTATGGGTATCCCCCAATTAAGCCTGCTCTTAGGCCGCGATATGCAAAGGTCTTGCAAGGTCTCGCTTTCCAAAAAACTCAATGTTTCATTATACCGGGATTCAGGCTTTATGAAACCGGGGTTATCCTTTAAGTATCCTATGAGCCAATTCTGGTATTTTGACAGTTTGAAAAAGTAATTCTCTTCTTTTATTTCTTCGACCGGCCTGCCGCAATCGCGGCATATGCGGGAATCAACTTGAGAGTTGCTCCAAAACGTTTCGCACGGCGTGCAATACCACCCTTCATATTTGCCATTGTATATATCGCCTTTATCATGCAATATTTTTAAAAAGAGCTGTACCGCCTTGGTATGCCTGGGTTCGCTTGTCCTTATAAAGTCATCGTAAGATATAGATAACTTCCCCCAGAGATCTTTAAAACGGGGCGCTATAGAGTCCGCGAATTCCTGCCCCGTCATGCCTTTCTCTTTACCGGCCCGCTCTATTTTCTCGCCATGCTCGTCGGTACCGGTCAGAAAATAGACCTCATACCCTTTTAATCTGTAAAAACGCGCCAGGATATCCGCCGCGATAGTCGTATAAGAATGGCCGATATGCGGTGCCGCGTTCACATAATAAAGCGGGGTCGTGATATAAAACTTTTTTTCCATATCAATTACTTATTTGTTTTCGCATGAAATAGTTACCTGCTCGCCCGTTTCCAACTCGACAACAACTGTCCTGTTCAGCGCGTTCACTCCTATAACCTTGCCTGTGACGCCCTTCACCTTTATCTTTTGGCCTTCCCTCGGCATCCCTTTCATCAATTCCTTATAACACTCGTGCTCATAGCCAAGACAGCACATCAACCTTCCGCAAAGACCTGAAATTTTTGTGGGATTCAGCGGCAGATTCTGTTCTTTTGCCATTTTTATAGTGACTGCTTCAAAATTCTTCAGGAATTTGGAGCAACAAAGTTGCCTGCCGCACGGCCCCAGTCCTCCCAGCATCTTAGCCTCGTCTCGCACCCCTATCTGCTTGAGCTCGATCCTGGCCTTGAATATATGCGCCAGGTCCTTTACCAATTCTCTAAAATCCACCCTGCCTTCGGCGGTGAAATAAAATATGATCTTTGACCTGTCAAAGGAATATTCCGCTTCGACGAGCTTCATCGGCAGCTTGCATTCCTGGATCTTTCTCATGCAAGTTTTAGATACTTCCTCGATTTTCTTTTTGTTGCTTTCTATCTGATGGATATCTCCGTGCGTCGCCGTTCTTACTATCTTTCTTAATGGCTCCTGTGTCTGCAAATCGGCATCCAGCAGAGCCTCGGGTTCTGATATAACCTGTCCGTATTCCAGGCCGCGGTCTTCCGACACTATAACGTAGTCCCCTACAGCAAATTTAAGGCCGGATGTGGAATACGGCGAGATCTTGCCGGCTTCTCTTAACCTTACCTGCACAACTTCATACATGACTTGTTCTCCTTGTCTCTTATATAAGCGTCCCTATGGTGAGTTTGGGGCTTACATTCTGGCCAACGGCCAGGTACGCGTCTATTAAATTGTTTAAGCGTTCATCTATATCCTGACACGAGAGTTGCATAGAAAAACGATTAACGTCATCTATCCTGTCAAAATTTATTATCGAATCTTCGGAAATGCCGTTCTTATGAATTAAAATGTCCCTATACCAATTTATAAGAACCAGTATCGCCTCTTGCATGTCGGCCTTTTTACTTGAAAACATAAGGCTATCTTCCCTGAAAAATGAGCCATCCATGAATTCATTAATGATCCCGTTTTTCCACGCAATAATGCTTTCGCCTTCCGATATCAATTTCTTGTCGACGGCACCGTTGGATAGGCGCGATATGAACCTTGCGTTATCTTTCTCTAAACCGAATTTTTTAATTAATATATTTTCTACAATGTCGAAGGAAAGGGGCGCGAATTTCACTATCTGGCATCTTGATATTACGGTTTGAAAAATTCCGGAAATATTTGACGTCGTAAGAATGATAACGGACTGAGGCGAGGGCTCCTCAAGCGTCTTTAATATAGAATTTGCCGCTTCGGCTGTCATCAGGTGGGCGTCTTCTATTATAACGACTTTCCAATTTGCCTCGTAAGGCTTAAAAGATATCCTCTCCTCGAGGGCCCTGATGGTATCTATCTTTATAGTCTTACCTCCCTCATCCGGGATTATCCTGAAAACATCCGGGTGATTTTTATTATCTATTTTTCTGCATGAAGCGCAAATGTCGCAGGGGTCTTTCTGCCTGCTTTCGCAGTTCAGGGTTTTAGCAAATGTACTCGCTACCAGCCCCTTCCCTATGCCGTCTATCCCTACAAATAGATACGCATGCGCGACCGAACCTCTCTCGATCTCCTTTTGCAGAAGAGATATCTGAATATCGTGGCCTTTTATATCTTTGAAAGACATCCCAGCACCGTTTTTCTTATATCATTTTGTATTTCGTTTATTGTCTTATGCGATTTAAAAACTTTTATTCTTTTTGGTTCATCTTTCGCCAGTTTTAAATATCCGTGCCTCACTTTTCTGTGGAAATCCAAAGACTTAGATTCCATGCGATCGTGCTTCCCCTTGCAAAGGCTCCTTTTCAATCCTGCTTCAGGCCCGATATCTAATAGAATTGTCAGGTCAGGCTTAAGGCTCATAGTGGCAAAAGCATTTAAACTTTTTATAAGGTCTATATCAAATCCTGCCCCAAATCCCTGATACGCTACTGTTGCGTCATAAAACCTGTCACAAACAACTATCCTGCCCTTCTCGAGGGCTGGCATAATTACCTCGTCCACGATCTGCGCCCTGCTGGCTTCAAATAAAAATAATTCGCACGCGCTGTTCATGCACACATTCTTTCTTTCCAAAAGTATCTCGCGGATCCTGTCGCCGATAAGAGTACCGCCCGGTTCACGGGTAAATATGCAATCAAGACCCCGTTTCTTTAAAAATTCAAAAAGCAGCCTGGCGTGCGTGCTTTTGCCGCTACCCTCAGGCCCTTCGAAAGTGATAAATACGCCTTTTTTCAGGAAATTTTTCTTCGCCAAGTCACTCCCTCTTTGGTATCTTCAATGATAATACCTTTTTCTTCCAAGGCCTTCCGCACCTCATCGGCCTCTTTATATTTTTTATTTTTCCTTAATGCCTCTCTTGTCGCCATTTTAAATTTAATTTCATTATCCGATATTTCCCCTGACCGTTCTTTTAAAAAATCCAGGCCAAAAACATCGGCTATTTCTTTTATTATTTCCATAGCATGATTAAGCATTTGATTCTTAAGCTTCTCATTGCTATCTAATAATCTATTGCACCTATTTACCATGTCGAAGAGAACCGATAATGCCTTTGGTGTATTAAAATCGTCATCCATATATTCGATAAATTTGTCATGAAACTCACCCATTTCTCCTGCTCCGCCATGAACTACTGTATTTACCTGTCTCGTGCCAAACATTCTATCCAATTTTCTCATCAATATATTAATGCGCTCATACTCTTTTTTTGCTTCATTTATTTTTTCATCGGTAAAATCTATGGGAGACCTGTAATGTGCGCTTAAAAAGAAAACTTTTAAGATGTCCGAACTGTGGGATGCGAGAAAATCTTTTATAGAAATAAAATTCCCTAACGATTTCGACATCTTTTCGCTGTTTATAGTAAGAAGGCCATTATGTATCCAGTAATTCGCGAACTTGCCGTTCTCAAATCCCTGGGCTTGCGCTATTTCATTTTCATGATGTGGGAAAATCAGGTCTATCCCGCCGCCGTGTATATCAAAATTCTCTCCCAAAAAATGCGTGCTCATAACAGAGCATTCGATATGCCAGCCCGGCCTGCCTTCGCCCCAGGGGCTAGGCCATGAAGGCTCTCCTTCTTTAGCCTTCTTCCACAAGGCAAAGTCAAGCGGATCCTTCTTATTTTCGCCCGGAGCGATTCTTGCACCTATTTCCATTTTGTCCAAACTTTGATTTGAAAGTTTACCGTAATTTGCGAATTTTCTCACGCTGTAATATACGTCCCCGCCCGCCTCATAAGCGTATTCCTTTTCTATTAGAAGCGAGATCGTCTTTATCATATTCTTTATATGCTCTGTGGCCTTCGGCTCAACATCAGGTCTGCGAATTCCAAGCGTATCCATATCTTCGTGGTATTTCGCCAGGAATTTATCCGCTACTAGTTTTGTCGCCTGCTTTAGATCCTCTGCATCTTTTTGCTCTTTTGCCTTATTTATGATTTTGTCATCGACGTCTGTGACATTTCTGACGAATTTAACTTTAAAACCTCTGTATTTCAAATATGCAGTGATGTAATCAAATATGTAGGCGCTCCGGGCATGCCCTATATGAGGTTCGCCATAAACCGTAGGCCCGCAGACATATATCCCTATTTTCTTTTCTTTTATAGGCTTAAATTCCTCTTTCTGTCTTGTAATTGTATTGTGTATTTTCATGATCCTAAATCTACTCCTGCTTCCTTTTCTGCTTCTCTTCGTGATGCCATTGTTTTATCTCACCCTCGATGTGATCGATTTCTTTCTGCAGTCTGTCCAACGCGTTAGCGAGAGGGTCTGGCAAGTTTGTATGATCCAAGCTTATGCCTGAGACGGGCTTTCCTTCTTTTCTAACTATTCTTCCAGGTATGCCTACAACCGTGGAATTCGAAGGCACATCTTTAATTACAACTGCATTAGAGCCTACATTCACATTATCACCGACTGTGATATTGCCTAATATTTTAGCGCCGGCGCCTATAACAACATTATTTCCTATCGTAGGATGCCGTTTGCCTTTTTCTTTTCCTGTTCCGCCAAGCGTAACCCCTTGGTATATAGTTACATTATCGCCGACTATGGCCGTTTCTCCTATGACCACACCCATTCCGTGATCAATAAACAAGCCTTTGCCTATTTGAGCGCCGGGATGTATCTCTATACCTGTAAGCCATCTGGCAAATTGAGAAAAAAGGCGCGGCAATAAAGGGACTTTCCATTTCCACAATTTACTATTGATCCTGTAAAAAATAAGCGCGTGCAACCCTGAATAGCACAGCAATACCTCAAACGTGCTTCTGGCTGCCGGGTCCCTCTCAAAGGTAGCCTTTATCTCCTCTCTAAATAAGATCGATAACAGAACAATCTTGAATATAGCAAGTATCAGTAAAAATCCTATGATATACACAATATACATGCAGATCATTATTTTCTCCTTTTGAAAGTACTAGGTTTATTTAAGGGGCTTTAGCGTAACAACTGCGTATGCCGCAATGGCTTCCGCCTTTCCTATGTAGCCGACACCTTCATTAGTAGTAGCTTTTATATTTAAATCCTCTGTATTCATACCCAGGGTTCGGGCTATGTTCTGCTTCATTTTCTCCTTAAAAGGCTTCAGCTGCGGTTCTTCGGCTATAACAGTAATATCAATATTATTGACCGAATAAGATTTCTCCTTCACTAGCTCTGAGACCTTTTTTAAAAGCACTATGCTGGAGATATCTTTATATTGAGGGTCTGTATTAGGAAAATGCTCGCCTATATCCCCCAGCCCAAGCCCGCCTAACATAGCGTCGCATAAAGCGTGAAGCAACACGTCCGCGTCCGAATACCCCAAAAGCCCCCTTATGGAAGGTATTTCTACTCCGCCTAATATTAGCTTTCTTTCAGGAACTAACCTGTGAATATCATAACCTATTCCTATCCGCATATCATTTCACCAGTTTCTTTTTAATTAATAAATTTGCGAGCTCTAGATCGAGGGGTGTAGTTATTTTAATATTATACTCGGAGCCCATTACCATCTTGACCGGTTTCCCCAAGAGTTCCACAAGCATAGAATCATCTGTCGGTATAGTCCCGTTATTTTTTGCCGACTTATATGCTTTTACTATAATGCTTTTTTTGAAGACTTGCGGTGTCTGCGCAGCCCAAAGTTCCTTGCGGGATGGGGTAAAAACTACCTTCAGATTCTTGTCGATCTTTTTTGCCGTTGGGACGAGCGGCACGCCGACCACGCATGCGCCCGTCTTTTTGGCAACTTTAATAGCCTTTTTGATTATGTTTTCGGTAATGAACGGCCTCACGCCGTCATGTATTACCACGTAGCCAACATCATCGCCTAACTCTTTTAGGCAGTTAGAGACCGAATCGAACCTGGTGGCCCCGCCACAGACTACTTTTTTAAGCTTTTTTATCTTATATTTTTTGGCAAGAGAAGCGGCCTTTATTTTACTTGCCTTGTCAACGGCAACTATTATCTCATCTATGCATGAAGTGTTGTTCAAGGCTTCCAGCGTATGGGCCAATATAGGCTTCCCCGCTAATTCAATGTAAGGTTTTGCTGTCCTCGATTTTATCCGCGTACCTATTCCTGCGGATGGAACCACCGCGACTGTCTTCATAGCATCACTCTATAAGAATATGTCACTCTTTGCTACTATCACCTTTTTCAAGCTTTCCGAAGATCATCCTGCCTGCCGACGTTTGCAGCACGCTTGTAACCATAACCTTCGCAACTTTGCCTATTATATGCCTGGCGTTATCGACTACTACCATCGTGCCGTCATCAAGATAAGCTACCCCTTGATTGTACTCCTTACCCTCTTTGGTTATGCGTACTTCCATGACCTCACCAGGCAAAAATACAGGTTTTAAGGAATTTGCGAGTTCGTTTATGTTCAAAACCTCTATACCCTGTATCTCGGCGATCTTGTTAAGATTGTAGTCATTGGTGAATATCTTCGCGCCCAAAACCTGCGCCAGTTTTACCAGCTTTGTATCGACTTCTTTAATTTCAGGAAAATTCTCGTCCTGAATTTTTATATCTATGCTGGTATTCTTCTGGATCTTGCGTAATATATCAAGCCCTCTCCTGCCGCGATTGCGTTTTAGCGCGTCTTCGGAATCGGCTACCTGTTGTAATTCTTTTAATACGAATTTCGGTATAATAAATCTTCCGCCGATAAACTTAGTCTGGCATATATCCGCGATCCTGCCGTCGATTATGACGGAGGTATCCAAAATAATGATGTCCTCCTTCTGGTCCTGCCTCGCGAATTTGACATAAGGGATAATAAGATTAAATTCATCTTTCCCCCTAATAGCTATTACCATGCCTAGGTAACAAAAAATAAGTATAAGGCTAAGCTGTAATGCGGAAAATAGCCTCTGGTCCATGGGTATAAGTTTTATGGCGCTCGTTATGAGCCATCCCATAAATAGCCCGAACATCATGCCGAATACGGCGGCGGAAAGATTTCTAACTGATACATTTCTCATAGTCACTTCCAAAATGATGATAAATCCGGCTAGGGCAAAACCTATTCCAGCACCTATAAGATGCCATGGCAGAGAGTATTCTTGAAATAAAGTACCTACAGTGTAGCCGACAACCGTGCTCATTACTAAAAAGAAAATCCTTATAAATAATACAGTCATTCTTCTCACCTCCTTTTTTTATAACATTTAAAAAATCACAAAGCTAATATTTTATGATTACAGAGATTAAAATTAGATTGCACAGATAAATAGAAAAGGAACATCACTGTAATCTTTTAAAAATCTGTGTAATCATAGTTTAAAACACAATTTTGCAATATACTATTATAGCATTATATCCACTGCCTCTTTGACAGTAGAGACCCCTATAACTTCTATGGGGCTTTTTCTGCTGGAATCCTTCAGGTTTATTTTAGGGACTACGGCGCGCTTAAAACCTAACCTAGCAACTTCATTGAGCCTGGTACCGAGCTGCGTAACCCCCCTCACCTCGCCTCCTAAACCTATTTCGCCTATAATAACGTCACTGGCTTGAACCGGCTTTTCTTTCAGATTCGAAATTATAGCTAAACTTATGCCTAAGTCCACAGCCGGTTCATTAACCCTTATGCCGCCGGCTACGTTGACAAAAACGTCGCAAGTCTTTAAGTTAAACCCCAGACGCTTCTCAAGAACAGCGGCAAGTAGAGAGACTCTATTATAATCCAAGCCTTGAGCTTGTCTTCTGGGGACGGTCAAGCTAGTCGGAGTGACCAGCGCCTGGATCTCTACTAAGATCGGCCTTGAACCTTCTATTGTCGGGACAACAACCGAACCTGAAACGCTTTTAGGTCTTTCATTCAAAAAAATACTCGAAGGATTGGCTATCTCAACCAAACCGTTAGTCGTCATCTCAAAAACACCTATCTCATTGGTGGAACCGAACCTGTTCTTAAAGGCCCTCAATATCCTGAAGGATGTGTGCGACTCCCCTTCAAAGTAAAGAACTGTATCCACCATGTGCTCCAAAAGTCTCGGCCCGGCCAAGACGCCTTCTTTTGTTACGTGGCCTATCATAAAAACGGATATATTCATTTTTTTTGCTAAAAATACCAGCGCTGAACCGCATTCCCGCACCTGGCTTACGCTGCCCGGCGAAGAAGATATGTCAGGCCTAAAAAGCACCTGTATGGAATCTATAATAACAGTCTGCGGCGATAGTTTTTTTATGTATTCCATTATTAACTCAATATTTGTTTCATTTACTATGTAAAGATTCGAGGATCTTGTTCCTATACGTTCGGCGCGTAATTTAGTCTGGCTTGTAGACTCTTCGCCGCTGACATACAAAACTTTAACGCCGGAATCCGCTAAAAAATTAGAAATCTGCAGAAGTAAAGTGGATTTGCCTATTCCGGGGCTGCCGCCTATAAGGACCGCCGATCCGCCCACCAATCCTCCACCCAATATTCTGTCGAATTCATTTATGCCCGTTTTCACGCGCGCGGCCTCTTCTGCGCCTATTTCGGATAACGGCTTCGGTTCGGAAGTCTTAATTTCATCAAATATCGGAAAAGTCTGCGAGGCCGGCCTGTCGGATTCTAGCTCTTCGGCTATAGTGTTCCACTCGTTACAATCAGGGCATTTGCCTGCCCACTTAACAGATTTATAACCGCATGTCTGGCATATAAAAATAGACTTTGTCTTGGTCATTATCTAAAATTAACCTTATTACTTTTCTTTTCCTGCGTCCTGCTCTGCTCTTTCGTCTGCTCTTGAAGGCCGTACTCGTTCTGTCCTCTCGGTTTATACAAAAGTTTCCAAGGATGCGATTTCAGGTCCGCTACAAAAGCTTCTAGGTCGTTATATATCTTTTCCTCTACCAAAAGTTTGCCGAACGTCCCCTTTCCTTCTTTTAACCTGTCCATTACAACCGTCGCTGAGTCCGAGATTTTTAGCACATTTTTTGTGATAATCTCCATATTTTTTGTGATAGTCTCCATAGAAACCGGATCTTCACCTGCTATCGTGTCACCATCCTTCAGGAAATCGCCTTCTGCCTTACCGGGCGTTATCTCCAGGTACTTCTCCCCCAAAAGGCCGAGCGTATTTATCGTTGCCACGGAATCTCTTTCTACACTAACCTCTTTATTAATGCGCGCGGAAAGCATAACCTTGGTCCTTTTTTCTGCTGCGTCGTAATAAACATCTATCTTTTCTACTTCGCCTATATCCACGCCGGCCAACCTAACCGGGGCTGTCTCTTCTATGCCGTTGACAAAAGAGAATTTTACCTTTATCGCAAAAGTTTTGTCAAACATCGGAAAATCGCCTATGGAGAAAATGATTATGAATAGAACTATAAGCGCTATGAAAATAAAAATACCCACTTTTAATTCAATCGCTCTTCCTTCCATTTCGTACTCCTTTTTATTTTAGCTAATTATTAGTAATAGGTCCGATTGACGAACCGGTAATAAACTGGTGAACTACAGGATTAGAGCTATTCTTTATTTCATCCGGCGTACCTGTAGCAATGATTTTCCCCTGGTATAACATGGCGATCCTGTCGGCAATCTTATACGCGCTTGTCATGTCATGCGTTACGGCTATTGAAGTCACGCTCAACTTATCGTGCAGCTCTCTTATTAAATGATTTATGGCATCTCCCATTATGGGATCCACACCGGTCGTAGGTTCGTCATAGAGTATAATCTCGGGGTCTCTGCATATAGCCCTGGCGAGGCCTACCCTTTTCCTCATGCCGCCTGATAACTCTGCCGGTTTAAGGTTTTCTATACCTTCAAGCCCTACAAGCTGTAATGCCCTTTTAACCTTTTTATAAATCTCGGCTTTATTTAAATTTGTATGTTCAAAAAGGGAAAAACCTACGTTTTCCCCGACAGACAGGGAATCAAAAAGCGCAGCGCCTTGGAAAAGCATGCCGAATTTCAATCTGAATTTTACTATATTCTTTCCTCTTAACCTGGAGATATCCTCCCTGTCTATGAATACCTGGCCTGAATCCGGTTTCATGATACCTATTATATGCTTAAGTAAAACACTTTTCCCGACACCGCTCCTGCCGATAATGACTGTGGTTTCACCTTTGTTTATATCCAGGTTCATGCTGTCTAATACTTGATGATCCCCGAATTTTTTCGACAGATTTATAATCTCTATCATTTAGAACCTCTTTATCGGAACGCGAAGTAGAATAACGCCGTAATCAAGCAGTCGGCCGCAATGATCATTATAAAGCTTATAACTACCGAAAGTGTGGTTGCCTTGCCGACCCCTTCCGCTCCTCCCTCGGTCCTCATGCCCTCAAAGCAAGATACGGTACATATAATAATGCCGAACGTTAACGCTTTCAAAAGACCCGTAACAAGGTCTTTAAGCACTAACGGCTCATATGTCATTTTCATATACATATTATGCGCTATATGAAGTTTGTAAGTCCCTATAATATAACCGCCTATTATTCCTATCATGTCGGAATATATTGTAAGAAGCGGCAGCATAAGTACTAAAGCGATAAAACGCGGCACAATAAGATATCTTACGGGATTTGTCGCAAGCGTCTCCAGGGCATCTATCTGTTCCGTAACTTTCATAGTCCCTATTTCGGCGGTTATAGCGGCCCCAACCCTACCGGCCACTATTAAGGCGGTAAGCACCGGACCCAATTCTCTTGTCATGGAAAGCGAAACCAAAGACGCTATGTACATCTCGGCCGAAAGCCTCTGCATCTGATAAGCGCTCTGCAATGCAAGCACCATTCCGGTAAAGAGGCTTATCAATGAAACTATAGGCAGGCTCTGGACGCCTATTTTATAGAGCTGGCCAAATATAGGTTTTCTCTTTATTGGAGGCACGGGCAGCCACAACAAAGTCTTGCCTAAAAGTATAGAGGCTCCGCCCATGTAGCTAACAAGAGTTATTAACTTCTTCCCGGTATTCTCTAAGTGCGTTCTCATGTTTTATGCGTGTATCAAAATTTTATCTTTCGTTCTACTCCAAGAAATTCTTCCTCACCCTTAAGCTGCATTTTTAGATTCTGATTGCCTTTGATTTTATATTGCAGCTCAATCTCTCCCTTATTATTGCTCTCCTGCCAATCCCTGTCGCCTTCGGCAAGCGGGGCTTTAAAACCTACTTCCACATCCTCATTTACTTTTTTCTTTAAACTAACCTGATCGCCTGCCGGTTCTCTGGTGATATCCCACCCTTCCCAAACTATTGTTTGATCATCCGTTTTCACAACCATATCCTCGAATATATTCCGCTTGCCTAATTTCCTTAAATCAAGCTCTCCGCCTAAAAGCAGATAGCCGGTTTCTTTATATATACGGGAATCGCCTATAGTTATCATGGGCCCTTTGCCGAGTAAATGTATTACAGCGTTTTCGTAATATATATCGCCTATCTTTCCGACTCTAGCCGTTATATGTCCTTTTGAAGTAGGGTTAGCCAAAGGGCCTTCTACCTCAAGCTTCCCATTGACCGTACCGCTTATCACGCTCGCAATATTCTCCCCTATATAACTTACAAGCTCGTCTAATTTTGTCCCATCCAAAAGCGCCACAAGCTCAATATTGTGAGGCTCTATCAATTCTATTTTACCAACAAGCCTGAAACTCTTCCCCCATTTAAGGCCTAAAATCTCGAAGACCTTCTTTCTTAAGGCGAATTGCAGCGAGAGTTCTTTGCACGGCTTGTAATTAATGATTGTTTTTTCGGTATTTATAACTCCCGTAAGTATGGGTATTTTTGTCTTGCTATTGTCAAGTTCCGCATTCATGGTTATATTCGTTGCTATATCCAATCCTCCCATATGCCAGTGTTTTAATTCGGTATATAACGAAAGTTTCGGCCAGGAAGAAAAGACACCCCCCAATACGATCTCTCCAGATTCCCCCCACTGAGATAGTATCTTAAATTGGAATTCCTTCTTGCTCAGATCGATTTTGCCTTCTTCTATTTTAACGGCATCGCCTAATGCAATATCCCGCAAATTAAAATTTCCGTTATTAAACTCGCATGAGCCTGAAAAATTCGTCTCAATTCCGCTTGCCGTCTTAAAGTTCCCTTTCGCCGATAAGCGATTAAAAGGTCCGGAGATATGCGTTATTACTTCAGCGTAGCTATTTTCTAATTTCATGTTCACGTCAAAAACAGGCGAATCGGAATATAGACTCTTCGCCTCGCCGGTTATCTCCAGCGGAACCCCATAAACGTTCAAAGCGGCATTTTTTAAATTGACGCTATCGTCCAAAAGCGTGCCACTCACCCGGGCACCGGTTATAAAGGGTTCTTTCGCTTCATATTGGATTACGGAACCGTCTATAATATCAAAGAGCATGCGTTTCATCTCTTGCGCTGCGATAATGCTTTTGTCAATGAATGAGCTATCTTTATAAACCTCTCCCGGCAAAATGTAAAACTTGGGTGAAATAAGCGCAACCTTGAAAATCTCTTTTTTTCTATTAAAAACCAGGTCGACAAGGCTGTAATTTATACGCACTTCTTTTGATTCAAAAAGCTTATATTTTTCATCGCTTGAGGCATATATCGCTATATCAGAGAAGACAATTGGGTAAAAGACCCCTCCTTTGATATCTCCGATATATACCTTACCGCTGAAAGTCTGCGATAATGACTTTTCAAAAAATATCTTAAAGTCCCTCAGCAAAAGCTCTCCTCTCCAGCTTACATATATATATAAACCAACAGCGCATACTAAAAAAAGGAGACTTATTATTGCTAAAAAACGTCTACGTTGGCTTTGAAATCTTCTCTTCCTCATAACTTGTCGTAAAATTCAGGTGGTCTACTTGAGCGACGACCTTGCAGTGGCTTCCTTTCTTAAATTTTCCGGATATTATCTCTTCGGCTAGTGGATCCTCTAAAAAACGCTGTATTATACGCTTTAGGGGCCTCGCGCCGAATACCGGGTCAAAACCCCTCTCTATAAGGAATCCCTTTGCGGAACTGTCAAGTTCTAGTTTTACATCCTGCTCTGCTAAGCGTTTTTCAACATCTCCTATTTCGATATCTATTATCTTGTAGAGCTCGTTTTTGGTAAGGCGTTTGAATATTATTATGTCATCCACCCTATTGAGGAACTCGGGCTTAAAAGTCTTCTTAACCTCGTCTAGCAGCCTCTTTTTCATATCGTCATAGTCCGCATCATCGCTATCCGCTTTAAAGCCTATCGAGCCGTGTTTCTTAAGCATCTCCGCTCCTATATTCGAAGTCATAATAAGGATAACATTCTTGAAATCTACTTTTCTTCCGAAAGAATCGGTAAGCCTGCCCTCTTCTAAGACTTGAAGCAGTATATTAAATACATCGGGGTGCGCCTTCTCAAGTTCATCCAACAGCACGACGGAATACGGCTTCCTCCTAACTCGTTCCGTAAGCTGACCTCCCTCTTCATAACCCACATATCCCGGAGGCGCGCCGACAAGTCTCGAGACATTAAATTTTTCCATATATTCTGACATATCAATCTGTATCATTGCGTTCTCGTCTCCGAATATGTACTCTGCCAGCGCCTTGCCCAAAAGCGTTTTTCCTACGCCTGTCGGGCCAAGGAACACAAAAGAACCTATCGGCCTCTTCGGGTCTTTTATTCCGGCCCTGGAGCGTCTTACCGCGCGCGCGATAGCGCTTATGGCCTCTTCCTGACCGATTACGCGATTGTGCAGTCCTTCCTCTATTTTCAAAAACTTTTCGCTCTCTTTTTCTTCTAATCTTATAAGAGGAATGCCTGTCCATTTAGAAACGATAGTGGAAATATCCTCAGCCGTAACTTCTATATTCTTAGACCTCTTCGTCTCTTTCCATGCCTGTTTAACCTTTTCCAGTTCCTCTTTAGTCCTTCTTTCAAGGTCTCTATATTTAGCAGCTTTCTCAAAATCCTGGTCTTTTACTGACGCGCCTTTTTCTCTCGTTGCCTCTTCTAATTTCTCTTCTATCTTTTTAACCTCTTCCGGCGCGACCATGACAGAAAGCCTTGCCCTGGAGCCGGCTTCATCCATTAAATCTATAGCCTTATCCGGCAGGAACCTCCCCGTTATGTACCTATCCGATAATTTCGCTGCCGCTTCCAAGGCCTCATCCGAAAATTTAACCCCATGATGGACCTCGTACTTATCTCTAAGGCCTTTAAGTATTTCTATAGTTTCTTTCACAGAAGGCGGTTCTACCATGATTGTCTGGAAACGCCTTTCGAGGGCTGCATCTTTCTCGATATGTTTTCTATACTCATCAAGTGTTGTCGCGCCTATGCACTGTATCTCGCCTCTGGATAATGCCGGCTTAAGAATATTAGAAGCGTCTATGGCGCCCTCTGCGCCGCCTGCCCCGACCAATGTGTGCAATTCATCTATAAACACTATCACGTCTTCCGAGTGTTTTATTTCGTCCATGACAGCCTTTATTCTCTCTTCGAACTGGCCTCTATATTTTGTACCTGCAACCATCAGCGCCAGGTCCAATATGACGATGCGCTTTTTCAAAAGAATTTCAGGGACGTCGGAAGCGATTATCTGCTGCGCAATGCCCTCTACAATCGCTGTCTTCCCGACTCCGGCCTCTCCCAAAAGCACGGGATTATTTTTCGTGCGCCTGCCTAATATCTGTATTACTCTCTCTATTTCGTTAGCCCTGCCTATAACCGGATCGAGCTTATTCTGCTTTGCGAGCTTGGTCAAATCCCTGCCAAAGGCATCCAAGGCAGGAGTTTTGCCTTTGGTAGTCTTCGGACCGACGCCAAAACCCGGTATAGCTGAACCGAGGATCTGCATAACTTCTGACCGTACTCTTTCCAGATCTAGCCCTAAGTTCATTAATACCTGCGCACCGACGCCTTCGCCTTCTCTTAAGAGCCCCAGCAGGAGGTGCTCTGTTCCGATATAATTATGATTCAGCGCCCTGGCCTCATCCATGGATAGTTCTATTACCTTCTTTGCTTTAGGGGTAAACGGGATATCGCCGGATACTACGGTACTTGGCCCGGGCTGCACTAATTTTTCTACCTCAAGCCTGATCTTATCCAGGTCTAACCCCAAGCTGGCCAATACCGCTGCCGCCACACCTTCGCCTTCCCTCACCAACCCGAGAAGTATATGCTCGGTTCCTATGTAATCATGGTTAAAACGTTTGGCTTCTTCCTTTGCCAAAAGAATAACCTTTCTTGCCCGTTCCGTAAATCTATTGAACATTTTATATACCTCCTATAAGTTATTTTTTCAGTCTTTCCCTAATCAATCTGGCACGCACCACATCTCTTTCGTTAGACGGAGACGCCTTTCCCTCGAATTTCTGCAAGTGCGCGGGTTGAGTCAAAATAAAAAGGCTATTAATGCTTTTTATATCTATATCTTTTATTACTCCCAGATCCACGCCTAATCGAACTATAGAAAGTAATCTCATAGTTTCGTCGCTTGTTATCATATGAGCGCTCTTAAGGGTGCCGTAAGCCCTCCAAGTCTTGTCAGAAAGCGTATCTTTGTCCTGAGTCATGAGCACATGCCTGGCATTGGCCTCGCGCGCAATAACCTGGTTTATAATACTCTCAATGTTTCCTATTATATCTTCTTCCGCCCTCCCTAAAGTTACTTGATTCGATATCTGGAAAAAATTTCCGGCGGCCTCTGTACCTTCGCCGTATAATCCTCGTATCGCCAAACTCAATTTGGCGACAGTCTCAAGCACCTTTCCTACCTGTTTTGTCAAAACTAAGGCCGGAAGATGCAGCATTACGGACGCCCTCATGGCTGTACCGGTATTAGTGGGGCACGCTGTGAGGTATCCCCATTTGCTTGAATAAGCGTATTCTAATTTTTTGTTGATCTTGCCGTCGATTTTATTGATTATGCGCCAGGCCTCTGTCAGATTAAAACCTGATTTTAAAACCTGAATGCGCAGATGATCCTCCTCATTTATCATGATGCTTATTATTTCGCTATTATCTACGACAAGTGCTTTGTATTCAGGATTTCTTGCGTGCTCCAAACTCATCAAATGCCTCTCTACTAAAAACTGCCTGTCTATCTCGCTAAGTTCTGCCATATCAAAGAATGTGTAATCCTTTAAAAATCCTGCGCTTTCCATAGCCTTTTTGATCATACTCAGAGCGTCTTTTTTTTGGTCCTTTGTAGCCCAATCGGAAAACGGCGCCTTTACAAGATTTCTAGCGAATCTTATGCGGCTCGAAATAACTATATCCGACTTGGGGCCGCTGCCCTTAAGCCACTCACTTGTCTGATTTAAGAGATCGTTTAATTTCATTTTTCCTTCTTCTCCTTATCCTTCTTCTCGTCCTTCTTCTCCAACTCCCTTATCTCGTCCCTAATTTTTGCGGCCTCTTCAAATTCCTCTGTATCTATGGCTCTCTTCAGTTTCGCCTTCATCTCTTGCAATTTAGAAACCGGCTCAGTGACAACTTTGGTTTGTTTCATAGACGGCGTTTTCCCTACATGTTGATCCGAGCCATGTATCCTTTTTAAAAGCGGCTCGAGTTTCGATTGAAATGCGGTATAGCATTCACTGCAGCCAAGCCTGCCCGTTCTTCTAAAATCAGAGTATGTAAGTCCACAATTGGAACATTTTATTTTAACTGCCTTCTTTGGCAATTCCGCCACGTCCCCGAAATCACCAAGGCCGGCCAATAGCTCTCCTAAGCCAAAGTGCTCTTCCATTTTTGCGCTTTTCTCTCTTGCGCATGTTTCGCACAGATTTAGCTTTGTCACCTTGTCATTAACGATCTCGGTAAGATGGACCGTTGCCTCATTCTTGCCGCATACGTCGCATAACATATTCGTTCTCCCTTTTTAGTTTTACCCTTAATCTATTTTATACTTGATACCGTCGATCTTCGTAAGTTTACGGAACTCATCCCTTAATTCAAGCGTAAGCTTACCCGGTTTACCTCTACCGATCGTTTTTTTATCAATCCTTACAACGGGAACTATTTCGGCCGCGGAGCCGGTTAAAAAACATTCGTCAGCTTTGTAAACTTCATTCAGTTTAAATTTTTTCTCCCGAAAGATTATTTTTCTTTTCTTCGCTATGCTTATAACCGCATCGCGGGTTATGCCTTCCAGCGCGCCGATCTTGGTCGGAGAAGTTATCAGTGTTTTTTTACTGACTATAAAAATATTATCCCCTGTGCACTCTGCGACATAACCGTCATGAGTAAGCATTAGCGCTTCTTCAACGCCGCTTTTTGTGGCCTCCAGCTTCGCTAGTATGTTATTCAAATAATTTAACGATTTAATCCTCGGGTTTAGCGCCTGAGGAAGATTTCTTCTCGTCTTCGCTGTTATTATATGAAGGCCTTCTCTGTAATATCTTTCCGGGTATAAAGCGACCTTGTCGGCTATTATAAAAATTACCCTGCCATGCCTGCATTTCCTGGGATCTAGCCCCAGATCACCAGGGCCTCTCGTGACCACGAGCCTTATATAGGCATCCTTCAATTTATTCTTTTTAAGCGTAGCGACAACAGCCTTCATGAGCGCATCTTTTTTCATAGGAATTACCAGTTGTATCGCGCTTGCGGATCTATACAATCTATCGATATGCCCTTTAAGCCTAAACACCAAACCGCTATACGACCTTATACCTTCAAAAACTCCGTCGCCGTAGAGAAGGCCGTGATCAAATATAGAAACATAAGCCTTATCTCTATCTACAAACTTTCCGTTCAAGTATACACTTAAACCCACAGGGCCTCCTTATTCTTGATATTACCGTCTTCCATGTAATAGGTTTTATTAAAATCCTCTCTCATCATCTCGTTATGCGACACTATGATAAGCGCTGTGCCGCTTTCCTTGTTTATCTTCCATAAAATATCATAAATTTGGCTGCCCATCTCCGAATCGAGATTGCCTGTAGGCTCATCCGCTAAGATCACATCGGGTTCGTTTATCAAAGCCCTGGCTATAGCCACCCTCTGGGCCTCTCCGCCGGATAGTTCTCTTGGTTTATGGCTTCGTCTATCAGCAAGGCCTACCGTCTCAAGCAAATTCATCGCCGACTCTTTAATCACCCTTGTCGGACGGGCGTCCTTACTTATAAATGCCGGAAGCATTATGTTCTCAAGGGCGCTGAATTCGGGAAGCAGATGGTAAAACTGAAAAACAAACCCCATCTTTTTATTTCTGATCTTGGCCCGCTCTTCATCCTTTAATGAATATAAATTCATTCCGTTAAAAAAGACCTCTCCTATCGTAGGAGTATCAAGGCCTCCAACTATATGGAGAAGCGTCGACTTACCGGCCCCGGAAGGCCCTACAATAAGAAGACTCTCCCCCTTCTTTAATTCTAGATCAACACCGTTAAGCGCCTCTATCTTGCAGTTACCTTGCGTATAGATTTTATGTATATTTTTTGCCAATATCATAGTATTCGAATTATTCATATCGTATCGCCTTCACAGGATCCAAGCGCGCGGCTTGCCATGCAGGGTAGAGCGCCGCGGCAAGCGATATAAAAATGGCTACGGCCACCACTGCAAAAACATCCATAGATTCTATTCTGACAGGTATCCTATCCAGATAATAGACATCACTAGGGAAAAGTGAAAAACCGCTGAACCGTTCAATCCCGTCAGCTATGCCGTTTATGTTAGCGGCAAAGACAAAACCGGCTACGCATCCCGCTATAATACCTATAAAAGCCATTAAAAACCCGTTCATAAGAAATATCTTCCTTATGCTCGACGATGTCGCGCCGATCGATTTTAAAATACCTATGTCTTTAGTCTTTTCCATCACCACCATTATGAGGGTGCTGGCTATATTAAAGCATGCTACTATCACTATAAGGGCCAGGATAAAAAACATCATTTTCTTCTCTACCGCTAACGCGCGCATCAAATTACGGTCCAGGTCAGCCCATGTTTTGACAATATACGGATAACCTAATTCTATCTGTAGAATATTTTTTATCCTGCCTACGTCAAATTCATCCTTCACCTTCACCCCTATACCGGTGAGGCAATTTTCCCCGAACAATTCCTTTGAGCCGTCTATAGTTATAATAGCGATAGTAGTATCGTAATCGTATCTACCCGAATTAAAAACATCCACGACCTTAAATTCTTTTGACTTTTGATCTTTCGGCGAAATAACAGACACGGAATCGCCTATCGAAAGATTCAAGCTTCTTTTCAATTCTGAGCCTATAATAATGCCGTCGCCGGAAAGGTCTAATCTCTGCTTTCCCGTAAATTCTTTTATATTAGTTACAGCCCCTTCCTTCTCCGGATCGATGCCCCGTATTAATACACCTGCTATGTTTTCTTTTGTTTTTAATAGCGCCTGCCTTTGCACGAAAGGCGAAAAGCTTACGACCTCCTCCATACCTTTGAGTTTCGCAGTGACCGTATCGAGGCTGCTCGAATCATGCTGCGAAAAAATTATGACGTGGGAATATGTCCCTATAATTTTTTCTTTTATCTCATGATCAAAGCCGCTCATAACGCTTAAAACTACAATAAGCGCCGCCACGCCTAACGCAACGCCTGTGACAGAAATAAAAGTTATAAGCGAGATAAATCTCTCTTTTTGCTTCGACCTTAGGTATCTTAAACTTACAAGTAGCTCAAACCGCATTTGCTTATTCCGTATTTTGTTTTTCAGGTCTTAATTGAGGGAAAAATATTACCTCGCGTATAGAAGCCGAATTAGTAAGCAGCATAACAAGCCTGTCTACTCCTAATCCCAGGCCTCCGGCAGGCGGCATGCCATATTCAAGGGCCTGAACAAAGTCCTCGTCAAATTCGCGCTTTCCTGCCGCTGATGCCTTCTTTTCGACCTCAAAACGCTTGCGTTGTTCGATAGGGTCGTTGAGTTCTGAATACGCGTTCGCGATTTCCATACCTCCGACAAAGAGTTCGAACCTCTCTGAGATCAGAGGATTATCCTTGTTCGCCTTTGCCAATGGGCATAATTCGGTGAACATATCCGTAATAAAAACAGGATTTGATTCGGCTTTCGGTTCTATCAATTCAGCTATTATATTCAAAAGCTGGGTCCTGGAAAGTTCGCCGCTTTCTATCTTAATGTCTTTATCCTTTAGCTTCTTTAACCAGACCTTTTCGCTATCAGTAGGTAATATTCCAAAAGTATCTTTCATTAATTCCGCAAAAGAAATTCGTTCCCACTTTTTGAAATCTATGACTTTCCCCTGATATTCTATTTCCTCTTTGCCCAACACCTCCTTGGCAACGAATCTTATCAGATCTTCCGTTAATTTCATAACGTCTTCATAATTCGCATACGCGGTGTAAGATTCCATCATGGTAAATTCGGGATTATGCCGAGTGGAGATGCCTTCATTTCTAAAGCTTCTATTTATCTCGTATATTTTCTCAAAGCCGCCCACAAGGAGCCTTTTTAAATAAAGTTCGGGCGCTATCCTTAAGTATAGATCCACGCCAAGGGCCTCGTGATGGGTCTTAAAAGGTTTACCTGCCGCCCCTCCGGGGATCGGATGCATTATCGGCGTCTCAACCTCAAGATATCCGCGGCTGTCAAAAAATTCTCTGATTTTCGTTATTGTTTTTATTCTTGCGCAAAATATTTTTTTAACATCTTCATTGGCTATTAGATCCAGATAGCGCTTTCTATATCTAATCTCCACATCCTTCAAGCCGTGCCATTTTTCCGGCATGGGCCTTAGGGCCTTCGAAAGAAGATGATACTCCGTAACTTTGATCGTAAGCTCACCGGTCCTTGTCTTAAATAATTCACCGTCAGCACCTATGATGTCCCCGATATCGATGAAGTCTTTAAAAAACTTGAACTTTTCAGCTCCCAGCACATCCTGATTCAGGTAAATCTGTATTTTTCCATCTTCTCCCTTTATATCGCAGAAAATACTTTTACCGTGAGCCCTAAAAGCTGTAAGCCTGCCGCATACCCTAACCTTTTTACCTTCCTGGTAAGATGCGGCTAACTCTTTTGCAGATAAAAAGTCAGAAAATTTGGTAGGATAAGGCGTTACGCCGGCTTGCCTTATTTTATCAAGCTTGTCCGATCTTTGTTTTATAAATTCTTTTATCTCATCCATGTGTACTCACTCCCTATAGTTAGCTTATTATTATAATATATAACAATAAGTGTGTCAACTTTATAAAAGGGCCTTAACTCCTCACTCTGCAGCTTTACCGGCAGGTGCCATTTATGGTAGCAATAGGAGCTCGCGATTTCCTATTCTGTTTTTGCCTACCCTTCGTGTCGTCAAAATTTCTTGACGCTTTTTACTCGTCAGAAATCGGGGGCTGGGATAACTCACCCCACACCTATAGGTGTGGGGTTCGAACAATCCCAACCCTTTTATAAACCGATTTTTTCCTCGCAAAAAGCTAAAATTTTGAAACTTCACTTAGGGCAGGCAAAAACAGGATATGCACAATTAGCCTCAAGAGCACCTGCCGGTAGCTGCTCCAAGTTAAAATAGCTGGAATGCCTCACTGCATATGGTAGCGACAGGGATGAGTAGTGAAATTGTCCCGCCTACGCCCCACTTTTTGCTCTCTATGTGCGGGATCCCGCACATGTATGCTTAAAGTCAGGTTTAGGCGGGAATAATTTTTCCCAAATGTGGTTTTAGGACTTACGACGAGCGCCG
>Ga0066636_10000115_pt1 | contig 37713 bp, 49 predicted proteins | sample CryGeyCG2014_080_2_FD_62736 | JGI IMG/M metagenome (GOLD analysis project Ga0066636, IMG submission 62736) | Groundwater microbial communities from aquifer - Crystal Geyser CG07_land_8/20/14_0.80 | ecosystem: Environmental > Aquatic > Deep subsurface > Groundwater | place: USA: Utah: Grand...
TTGCAACTCTCTGTCGGCTCCATTGTAACACGTGTGTAGCCCGGGACATAAGGGCCATGAGGACTTGACGTCATCCCCACCTTCCTCCCCATTATCTGAGGCAGTTTCCTCAGAGATGTCCCGATGTAATCGGGACCAACTGAGGATAGGGGTTACGTTCGTTACGGGACTTAACCCAACATCTCACGACACGAACTGACGACAGCCATGCAGCACCTGTGCTGACTCCCACCAAAGGCGGGTCCTTTCCCTTTCAGGATTGTACTATCAGCATGTCAAACCCCGGTAAGGTTTTGCGCTTTGTGTCGAATTAAACCACGTGTTCCACCGCTTGTGCGAGCCCCCGTCAATTCCTTTGAGTTTCGGTCTTGCGACTGTACTCCCCAGGTAGGATACTTAACGCGTTAGCTTCGGCACAGACCCATAAAGAGCCTACACCCAGTATCCATCGTTTACGGCTAGGACTACCAGGGTATCTAATCCTGTTTGCTCCCCTAGCTTTCGTGTTTCAGTGTCAGTTTCAAGCTGGAAAGTTGCCTTCGCCATCGGTGTTCCTCCCGATATCAACGCATTTCACCGCTCCACCGGGAATTCCACTTTCCTCACCAGAACTCAAGTTAAACAGTATCAAATGCAATTTAGATGTTAAGCATCTAGATTTCACATTTGACTTATAAAACCACCTGCACACATTTTACACCCAGTAATTCTGGATAATGCTTGCATCCTCTGTCTTACCGCGGCTGCTGGCACAGAGTTAGCCGATGCTTCCTCATAAAGTACCGTCATTATCGTCCTTTACAACAGGGTTTTACAACCCGAAGGCCTTCATCACCCACGCGGCGTCGCTCCGTCACCCTTTCGGGCATTGCGGAAAATTCCTCACTGCTGCCTCCCGTAGGAGTCTGGGCCGTATCTCAATCCCAGTGTGGCCGTACACTCTCTCAAGCCGGCTATCCATCTTCGCCTTGGTACGCCATTACCGTACCAACTAGCTAATAGAACGTGAACCCCTCTTCAAGTGTCCCACGATGTTAAATCGGGAGACTTTTACCCCCCCGTCTTGCTGTCGCAAGACAGCAGGGGAGGGTCTTATGGAATATTACCCCCGTTTTCACGAAGCTATCTTCCTCTTGAAGGCAGGTTATCCACGCATTACTCACCCGTTCGCCACTATCCCGATTACTAAATTAAAACAGCTGTAAAAAAACAACTGTTCTCAAATGGCAATCGGAACCGTTCGACTTGCATGTGTTAGGCACGCCGCTAGCATTAATCCTGAGCCAGGATCAAACTCTCTAATAAATTTTTAAATTTCCAAAAGTTTGGCTCGACTCAAACAATTTCAAAGAACTTTTTTCCTATTTTATATTATATCACAAATTTTGCATTTTGTCAAGTCCTCGCATTGAATTTTTCTATTTTAATTCTTTTTTGTTTTCCCAGACTTTTGTAATCCCATCAATAATGTTTTTCATATCTTCTTTTTTTGCCAAAAGAACAGGGTGGTTTATCCATACTGCTTCTTTACAAATTTTTTCTGCATTGGGACAAAATACTTTTGAATAATCTATTTTCTTTCCATAATAAGGACAGGAAATGGGGCAGAACTTTGGTCCTTTTCCTTTTTTTTGAAAAAGTGGATTTTTGTACAGGGGAACAGGATAACCAGCCCAAGCAGGAATACCTTCAGCTTTAAGGGCAGCCAAAAATTTTTCTCTGGTGATTCCATTCCATTTTTCCTTTAGAAATCTAAAAATATACAGATGGTACGAACGCCTTGTAACCCTCGGGTCCCTTTTCATTAAAGAAATACCTGGAATATTTTTTAAATTTTCATCCAGATATTTCGCATTTTCTTCCCTTTTCAAAGTCTGTTCTTCTAATCGCGTTAACTGTGCCAATAAAATTGCTGCTTGAAGTTCAGTCATTCGATAATTACTTCCTAAAAGAAAATGTTCATAAAAACCTTTTCCTTTTGCTCTTCCACAATTGGAGTAACTTCTCGCTGTTTCTACCAACTCTTTTTTATCGCTAAGAATAATTCCTCCCTCTCCACTTGTAATATTTTTACTCATCTGAAAACTGAAACAACCACAATCTCCTAATGCGCCGGTTCCCTTCCCTTTCCATTTGCTTCCCCAGGAATGACAGGCATCTTCGATAATTCTTAATTTATATTTCTTTGCAATTTTATTCAAAGCATCCATATCACAGGGAAGTCCAGCAAAATGGACAGGAATGATTGCTTTTGTGTTCTTAGTAATTTTCTTCTCTACATCAGAGGAGTCAATATTTGAAGTATCCAGGTCAATATCTGCAAAAACAGGAATTGCATTTACTTTCAAAACAGCACTTGCTGTTGCCATGAACGTATATGGAGGAATAATTACTTCATCTCCGGCACCAATTCCGCAAGCCAATAAAGAAATTTCCAGTGCAGCAGTTCCATTTGTGCAGGTAACACCAAATTTTGTATCCTGGAACTCTGCATATTTTTTTTCAAATTCTTTTACTTTTTCTCCATACCACCACTTCCCGCTTTCAAAAACTTCCAGTAAATTTTTCCTTTCTTCTTCCCCAAATACTGGCCAGGAAGGAAATGCTAATTTTGCCATTTCAACCTCACTCCACAAATTCTAATATTGCCTGAACTGCTCCATCTCCTTTTCTATTTCCAATCTTTATAATTCGGGTATATCCTCCAGCACGTCCTGCATATCTTTCAACGTATTGTTGGACTTTAATAAAAGTTACCCTGTCCCTTACAACCTGAGAAAGCCTGGCATAATTTTTATGTTTTCCCAGGGTAATTATCCTATCTACCACCTTCCTTCCATCTTTAGCAATTGGAAGTGTAGTTGTAACCTTCCCTTTCGAAAATAAAGAAATTACTAAATTGCGGAACATCGCTTTTCTATGCGAAGAGGTCCTGCCAAGTTTTCTATAACCAGCGCGATGACGCATATTATTTCCTAAAGTCCAATTGAAACATCGGACCGCTACAATGCAGAGTAAACTCTGCACTTCCAGAGTGCCTACTTTTGGCCACTACGATGTCGCAGACCGCTACATTTACTTTCATTCCCTCTTTTTAGATTTTTCTTCTGCTAAAGTTAAACCCAATTTACTCAGTTTTTCTTTTATTTCATTTAATGATTTCTTCCCGAAATTCTTCATCTTCAAAAGTTCATTTTCTGTTTTCTGTGTAATTTCGCCTATTGTCTTTATGTTAAACTCCTTTACACAGCTGGATGCCCGGACCGATAACTCCATCTCTTCTATGCTCTGGTTCAAAATCTTTTTCCGGAGATCCTCCTTTTCATCCAATAAATCACCTCTGTCTTCACCTTCTTTTAAATCAATAAGGAAACCAGCGTAATTTCTTAAAATTTTTGCACAATAGGTCAAAGCTTCATGAGGAGTGATACGACCATCTGTCCAGATTTCCATTATTAAGCGATCATAGTTAGTAATTTGTCCAACACGAGTTTCCTCTACGGCATAACTTACCCTTCGTGCTGGAGAAAATATAGAATCAATAGGAATAACACCAACGGGCTGATTTTCTTTCTTATTCATTTCACTTGGAACATAGCCTCTTCCCTCTTCCACTCTCATTTCCATATTAAGGGAAGCGTCGGGTTCTGTTAAAGTAGCAATATGTAAATCAGAATTTATTATTTTCACTTTTTTGCTGGTTATAATATCACTTGCTTTTATTTCCTTTACGCCTTTTGCCTTTATGTAAATTGTCTCCGGACCTTGCCCATCTAATTTAACCAACAAACTCTTTAGATTTAGTATGATATTCAATACATCTTCCAGCACTCCGGGAATAGTTGAAAACTCGTGAAGCACTCCATCAATTTTCACAGATGTAACAGCAACGCCTGGCAATGAAGAAAGGAGAATTCGTCGTAAAGCATTACCAATAGTAATTCCGTATCCTCTTTCTAACGGCTCGACTACTAATTTACCGTAAGTGGAAGTCTTTTTTCCCCATATAATTTTCTTAGGTCTTTCTAATTCCTTCACCAGAACCTCCTTTTATTTAGAATAAAACTCCACTATTAATGCTTCCTGAATGGGCAGACCAGATTCCTCCATGGTGGGAAATGACTTTACAATTCCTGCAAGATTTGTTTCATCTATTTCAAGCCAGGAAGGTACTCCTCTCTCCGCGGCGAGAGACATCGATTCCTTAATTCTTTCAAGCAAACCAGAACCATCATTTATCCTTACTACATCTCCTATCTTAATCTGGTATGACGGAATATTGACCTTTTTATCATTTATGAGAATGTGTCCATGCGTAATAAGCTGGCGTGCTTCAGCCCGAGTGGAAACAAAACCAAACCTGAACACTACATTATCAAGTCTCCTCTCCAATAGTCTGATTAAATTTTCTCCAGTGATTCCATTCTCTTTCCGTACCCGAAAAAAATAATTTTTAAATTGACCTTCCATTATGCCATAAATCCGGCGTAATTTCTGCTTCTCCCTCAAGCGAATTGCGTAATCAGTCGGCTTTCGTGGTTTCTGACCATGTTCACCAGGACGATAAGATCTGCGGTCTAACATGCATTTTGTTAAGCATCTTTTGCCTTTTAGAAATAGTTTAACTTTTTCCTGACGACACATTTTACATTTCGGACCAATATACCTACCCACTTTTCCTCCTCAAAGTCCGATTTGACATCGGACCGCTACATGTATTCATACCCTTCTCCTCTTGGGAGGTCTACAACCGTTATGGGGAATTGGTGTTACATCTTTAATGGAAGTTATCTCAAGTCCTGCTATCTGTAATGCCCTGACAGCAGTTTCCCTGCCTGCACCCGGACCTTTTATCTGAACACTCACCTCTCTTACTCCTTTCTCTATTGCTTTCCTTGCAGAAGAATCCGCCACTCTCTGGGCAGCAAAAGGTGTCCCCTTGCGCGTGCCCTTAAATCCAATGGTACCGGCACTGGCCCACGATATGACATTTCCCTTTACATCGGCAATGGTAACGATTGTGTTATTGAAAGTGGATTGAATATGAGCGATTCCTCTAATTTCTCCTTTAATTATTTTCCTGGGATTCGGCATTTATTTCTCCTCTTCTTCTAACATCTCGCGTGCCTTTCTTTTTATTGCGCCAATTGTTTTTCTGGGCCCCTTTCTTGTCCTGGCATTTGTCCTGGTCCTCTGTCCCCTCACTGGCAAATTACGAAGATGACGCATCCCTCTATAAGATTTAACATCGATTAATCTTTTTATGTTCATTGAAATCTCACGGCGCAGATCCCCCTCAATTTTATATTCCCTTTCAATTACATTTCTTAAACTTACTATTTCATTCTCTGTAAGTTCCTTAACCCGAGTATCGGGATTGACACCTGTACTAGCCAAAATTTTCCGAGATGTCGTCCAACCAATTCCATAAATGTAAGTAAGAGCCGCTTCAACTCTTTTCCCTGCTGGTAATTCTATGCCTGCAATTCTAGCCATAATCACTCCCTGTCATTTTTTACCCCTGACGTTGTTTGTGTTTAGGGTTAGTACAAATAATTCTTATTACACCTTTTCGTCGGACAATTTTACACTTATTGCAAATAGGTTTAACTGATGCTCTAACTTTCATAGTATTTCACTTTGACCTGTAAATTATTCTTCCCTTCGTTAAATCATATGGAGAAATTTCAACGGTCACATTATCACCTGGTAAAATTCTTATGAAATGCATTCTCATCTTACCAGAGACATGTGCTAATATTCGATGCCCGCCTTCTAACTCCACGCGAAAAACTGCACTAGGAAGAGCTTCTATTACTTTACCCGTTACCCTCATTGGTTCTTCCTTAGGCATTCTTTCTCCTTGTATTGAGTTTTGTGAGAATTTGTGGTCCCCTTGTTGTAATGACGAGAGTGTGTTCAAAATGAGCAGACAGACTGTGGTCCTCGGTTGCAACTGTCCATCCATTATTTAATATTTTAACCTTCCAGTCGCCCGAGGCGACCATCGGTTCAATTGCCATAACCATACCTTCCCTTAAACGAGGTCCCCTGTTGGGTGGACCAAAATTTGGAATCTGTGGTTCCTCATGCAGGTTGCGTCCAATTCCATGTCCAACTAAGTCTCGAACAACAGAAAATCCATCTGATTCAACATGTTTCTGAATTGCATGAGAAATATTGGAAAGCCTGTTCCCGACCCGAGCTTCGTCTATTCCGCAATAAAGAGCCTTTTCTGTGACACGCATCAGCAGGTCTGCAACAGAAGATATTCCATCTACGCCAACAGTAAAAGCTCCGTCTCCATAATATCCGTTATTCAAAATTCCTATGTCAATACTTATTATATCCCCTGCCTTTAAAATCCTGGAAGAGGGTATTCCGTGTACAACTTCATCGTTTACCGAGGTGCAAATGCCTTCAGGGAATCCACGATATCCTTTAAAAGCCAGTTTAACTTTTTTCTTCACTGCTTCTCTCTCTGCACTCTCGTTTAAATAATTAGTGGTAATTCCAGGTTTAATTATTTTTTTTAATTCTTCTTGAATTTCTGCTACTATTTTACAGGCTTTTTCAATCTCTGCAATTTCCTTATCTGACCTTAGATAAATCATTTCAAGTACTTCCTAATTGTTGAAAAAATTTTTTCCTCAACTCCTTCGCCATCAATTACTATCAAAAATCTTTTTTTCCTATAGTATTCCACCAGTGGACTGGATTCCTTTTCATAAACTTTCAATCTGTTTCTTATCGCTATTGGCTTATCATCGTCCCGCTGGTAAAGAAGAACCTTACGCCGCTTGCTCAATCGTCTAATTATCGTACTGGTTTTGACCTTGAGGTTGAACACTTTAAGGTTAGCACGTTTACCTAATATCTTCTCTAAAACTTCAGCCTGTTGAATATTTCGGGGAAAACCATCTAATACAAAACCTTTTTTTGCATCTGCTTTTTTCAGGCGTCTGCGAATAATTGAGAATATTATTTCGTCAGGAACCAATTTGCCTTTGTTCATATAAGCCCTTACATGTTTAGCAATCTGGCTCGAATCTGCAAGAGATTTGCGTAAGATTCCCCCTGTAGAAATATGAGGAACTTTACAAAATTCACTTATTCTTTTCGCCTGTGTTCCTTTCCCCGAGCCCGGTGGTCCTAATAGAATAATTCTTGATGATAATCTCAGAATCTTGTAGCCCTCCCAATCAATCTACCCTTCTTCATAAATCCTTCATAGTGGCGCATTAAGAGATGTGATTCTATCTGCTTCATTGTATCCAGAGCAACTCCAACGACTATTAACAATGCTGTCCCACCAAAACTGAAAGGGATGTTGAACTTTCCCTGAATCATGTCAGGAACAATTGCAATTACTGCTACGCCAACAGCTCCAATCAGGGTTATACGAGTAAGAATCCAATCAATGTGCTCTGCAGTGGGTCTACCAGGTCTTATTCCAGGAACAAAACCTCCATACCTTTTCATATTCTCAGCCACATCTAAAGGATTGAAGACTATTGCATTATAAAAATAACAGAAGAAAATTATAAGTGGAGCGTATATAAGGGTATAAAAAATGTTTCCACTTTCAAGCCAGCCCGCAAAAGTCTTAAGAAATTGAAGTGGAATAATTTTTGCAAGCATTGTCGGAATCATAAAAACTGACATTGCAAAAATAACTGCTATTACACCTGACATATCAACTTTTAATGGTAAATATGTACTCTGGCCCCCGTAGACCTTTCTACCAACAATGTGCTTTGCGTATTGAACCGGAATTTTTCGGACACCCTGCTCTATAAAAACAGCACCAACTATTGTCAGAAGAGCTATCGCTCCTATAAAAATTGCGATAAAAAGACTTAGCTGTCCAATCTTCAAAAGTTTAAATGTTCCGGTAAAAGCCTGTGGAATTCTGTCAATAATCCCGGCAAATATAAGAAGGGAAATACCGTTTCCTATACCATATTCGGTTATCTGTTCGCCAATCCACATCAGAAAAATTGTACCTGTAGTCAGTGTGAGCATAGTAAGTAAATAAAAACCAACTCCAGGGTTAATTACCAGTGGCATTCCTTCGAAACTTTGACTTTGCAACCATATGCTGATAGCAAGTGATTGGAATACACATATTAAGACTGTTGCGTATCTTGTCCATTGATTGATTTTCTTTCTACCCATTTCTCCCTCTTTGCTCAATTGCTCTAACTGTGGAATAACCACGGTCAGAAGGGAAAAGATAATCGAGGTGCTTATATAGGGCATAATACCAAGGGCAAATATTGAAAATTTACTGAAAGCTCCTCCTGAAAACATATCCATAAGTCCCAATACTCCCTTTGTTCCGGTTTCAAAGAAAGCTCGCAGTGCATGTGTATCTATGCCCGGGGTAGGAATAAAAGAACCAAGCCTGAATACTGCAAGCATTCCCATTGTAAATAAAAGTCGTCTTTTCAACTCAGGTATCCTGAAAATATTCTGAAAAGCAGATAACATCAGTGACCCCCTAAAAATTGAATTGCCTTTCCACCTGCATTCTCAATTTTGCTCTTAGCACTTTTGCTAAAAGCATCAGCTTTTATTGTTAATGCCTTATTCAAATTTCCTGCGCCTAAGATTTTCACCTTTTTTTGTAGATTTTTTATCATACCTGTTTCAAATAATTCCTTTGGTGTTACAACATCTGTAAACCTGTCCAGATCTCCTACATTTATAATAGTATAGTCTTCTGAAATACGTGTAAATCCCCTTTTGGGAACCCGCCTGTAAAAAGGGAGTTGTCCTCCTTCAAATCCCGGCTTAGTATTTCCACCGCTGCGAGCTTTTTGTCCCTTGTGACCTCGACAGGATGTTTTCCCATGTCCACAACCCGGACCTCTTCCTATTCTTTTTGGTTTGTGCCTGGAACCCAATTCTGGTTTAAGTTCCCAAAGATTCACTTTTTTCCTCTTTTCCTCTTACCCTTTTTATTTCTTCTTCAGTCCTGAGTTGTTTTAATCCATCAAATGTAGCACATACCAGATTAAATGGATTGGTGGAACCTATGGATTTAGCTACAATATCATTTATTTCAGCACATTCCATTATTGCCCGAACAGACCCGCCGGCAACTACGCCTGTCCCGGGTGAAGCTGGTTTTAAAACTACAGAGCTTGCTCCAAAATGTCCTGTTACCTTGTAAGGTATTGTCCTACCATTGAGGGAAATGGATATCATATTCTTTCTAGCTCTTCCTGTTCCTTTTCGAATTGCATCACTGACATCATTTGCTTTTCCCAGTCCATGCCCAACCTGCCCCTTTTCACCTCCGACTATAACAAGAGCATTAAAACTAAACCTTTTTCCCCCTTTCACTACTTTAGAAACACGATTAATAGTAACTACCTTCTCTTTTAAAGATTTCTCTTCCTTTTTATATTCTGCCAATATTCCCCCTCATTTTGACCAACCCACGACGTTTTGTTGCGAGAAACAAGGTTCTTGAGCGAAGCGAAAGGTTCTTAAAATTCCAATCCTTCTTTTCGTGCGCCTTCAGCTAATGCTTTTATTCTTCCATGGTACAAATAACCGCTTCTATCAAATACGACTTTTTTAATATTTTTTGCTAATGCTCGTTTGGCTAGATCTGAGCCGACCAACCTTGCTGCCTCTAAATTTTTTGTTGATTTCAATTTATCCTTAGTTTCTAAATTAAGAGTTGAAGCAAAAACCAATGTGCATCCTTTTTCATCGTCAACAATCTGAGCATAAATGTGTTTCAAGCTTCTGAATACACTAATCCTTGGTTTAAGAATCGTCCCCATTGCCTTTTTTTTTGTTCTCAGATGCCGACGCTTGCGTCCACTTCGCCTGCTTTCTTTCTTTATCATTTTCTTCCTTTTTCATTAACCTGTTGTTATCTTGCCAACAGCCTTCCCCATTTTCTTCTTTATTTGTTCACCCGCATATTTGATACCGGTACCCTTATAAGGCTCGGCTGGTTTAGAACTACGGACGATACTTGAAACCTCACCCACTAATTCTTTATCTGCACCTTTAACTGTTATTACCTTTTCCTTGGTTTCAATCTTGATGCCCTCTGGAATATTTATCTTTACTGGATGGCTATAGCCAATCTGAAGAATCAATTTATCCCCATCCACTTGCGTTCTAAATCCTAAACCACTTATCTCCAACTTCTTCTCAAACCCCATCAAAACTCCTTCGAGCATATTCTTAATAAGCTTATGAATTAAACCATGTAATGATTTATCCAATTTTGTATCAGTAAGTCTCTTTACTAAAATCTGGTTATCTGATAATGTAACTTTCACTCCTGCAGGCAGAATCTTTTTAATCTTACCAACCGGACCTTCAGCACTGATGAGGCTATCTTGAATTTCCACTTGGACACCATCAGGAACAATTATCGGCGAACTGCCTAAACGCGACATCTTCTCTCCTTACCAGACATAACAAAGAAATTCCCCGCCGACACCAAGGGTTCGAGCTTCCCTATCTGTAAGAACTCCTTTAGAGGTAGACAGAAGGACAATTCCTGATCCCCCAAGAATTGTTGGAATCTTTCCTTTTTCCACATATTTTTTCAATCCAGGCTTGCTCATTCTTCTAATTCCATTTATCACCGTTTCGTTGCGAGGACCGAATTTTAAATATATTCTTATAATCCCCTGCTTTCTATCTTCAATACATTTATAATTTTTAATAAAACCCTCATTCTGCAAGATTCTTGCGATTTGTTCTTTTATTTTCGAACGGGGAATATCCACCCTTTCATGTTTTGCCTTGATTGCGTTCATAATTTTTGCTAACATATCACCAATTGAATCGCTGGACATCTTTTCTCCTTTTTACCAACTCGCTTTTCTTATTCCAGGTATCTGTCCCTGATTGGCAAGTGTACGGAAACATATTCTACACATTCCGAATTTTCTCAAATAGGCTCGTGGACGACCACAAATTTGACACCTATTATATTTTTGCACTTTGTATTTAGGTTCTCTTTTTGATTTTTCAATTAAGGATATCTTCGCCATGTTCTCTCCTGTTCATACTTCTTTATTGCGACGTTCTACCGACATTTACTTCCGAGCAACAAGGTTCTACAACGAAGTTGCAGGTTCTTATTTCTTAGCAAAAGGCATTCCCATAAGTAAAAGTAATTCTTTAGATTCTTGGTTTGTCTTAGCAGTAGTTATTATTGAAATATCCATTCCACGGATTTTATATACTTTGTCATAATCAACCTCCGGGAAAATTATCTGCTCTTTAATACCTATAGTCAAATTCCCCTTGCCATCAAATACTGCAGATGGAATACCTTTAAAATCTCCGATTCTTGGAAGTGCCACATTGACCAGACGGTCAAAGAATTCATACATATTGTTTCCTCTTAAGGTTACTTTACAACCTATAGGCAATCCCTTTCTAATCTTAAAGTTTGAGATTGATTTCTTAGCTCTTGTAATTACGGGATGCTGGCCGGTAATCGATGCTAATTCATTCATAGCAGATTCAATTGCCTTCTGGTCTTCTCCCCCTTCACCTATGCCCGCATTAACCACTATTTTTTCAATTCGTGGTACCTGCATTACATTTTTATATTCTAATTTTTTCATAAGGACAATTCGGATTTCCTTTATATATTTCTCTTTTAATAGAGACATTAGTTGACCACCTCTTTGCATTTTTTACAGAATCGAACTTTTGTTCCTTCTTCTAAATTTTTTTTGCCAAGCCGGCAGGGTTGTCCACATTTGGGACAGAGAAACATAACTTTTGAAATATGCACAGATGCTTCTTTCTCCCTTATCCCGCCTTGTGGGAATTCAGAACTTGGACGCATATGCCGTTTTACGAGATTGACCTTTTCAATAATAATCCTCTCTTCGCCGGGGAAAACCAGCAATACTCTTCCAGATTTTCCCTTTTCATTTCCTGAAATTACTGTGACTAAATCACTCTTTTTTAGATTCATTTTTTCACACCACTTCTGGAGCCAGAGAGATTATTTTCATAAACTTCTTTTCGCGCAATTCCCCGGTTACTGGACCGAATATTCTGGTCCCCCTTGGATTTCCTGTCTCATCTATTAGCACAGCCGCATTATCATCAAATCTGACATATGAACCATCTACCCGCCTTAATTCTTTTCTGGTTCGAACTACCACAGCCTTAACCACCTCACCTTTTTTTACTCCACCTTCAGGAATCGATTCTTTAACCGAAGCAACAATTAAATCGCCTATTCTTGCATATTTTCTATTGGAACCACCTAAAACTCTGATACACATTATTCGCTTTGCACCAGAGTTGTCAGATACTTTCAAAATTGTCCGGGTTTGAATCATCTTTTCTTCTCACAATCACGACAAAATCTTCAACAACTTCCATCTTTTCAATTTACTCAATGGGCGGGTTTCTATTACTTCAACTTCGTCGCCTACCTTTGCTTGACTTTGAGGATCATCCACAAAGAGATGGGTAGATTTTCGAATCACTTTCTCATAAAATGGGTGTCTGGTTAACCTTTCTACTTCTACAACTATCGTCTTTTCCATTTTATTACTTATTACTTTACCTTTCATTATTTTCTTTCTAACCGCGGTCACCTTGTTTCTCCTTTTCCCTCAAGATAGTATTCACTACTGCTACATCGCGGCGTAACATTCGCAAGGACAGGGGATTCTTTAACTCTCTCCCTTTCAATTTAACCCTCATATTTAATAATTGCGTTTTAAGTTCGTTTATTTTCGTCTTTAATTCAGTAATGTTCGATGTTCGCAATTCCCTCAACAAATCCATCCTTTTCATCCCTTCAACCTCTCCTTCCAGAGGACATACTCCTGTCGCGTTTGATGAATTTAGTCTTAAATGGTAATTTGCTTGCAGCTAGCCCCATTAATTCTCTAGCAAATGTCTCGTCCATTCCTTCCAATTCAAAAAGGATTCTTCCGGGTTTTACAATTGCCACCCAGTGGTCTGGTGCACCTTTACCCTTCCCCATCCTTGTCTCTGCAGGTTTCTTGGTGACACATTTATCAGGAAAAATTTTCACCCAGAGTTTGCCTCCTTTTTTAATCCCATGGGATATTGCAACTCTTGCAGCTTCGATCTGTTTTGCTTTAAACCAGCATGGCTCAAGAGATTTTAAACCATATTCACCAAAAGTTAAGGAACAACCACCTGATGATATTCCTTTCATCTGGCCACGATGATGTTTACGAAATTTTACTCTGCGGGGCATTAACATCTTTTTTCTCCGAAGGAACTTCTCTAATTTCTTTCTTTGAAGGAAGAATTTCACCTTTAAATATCCAGACCTTTACACCAATTCTCCCGTAAGTAGTATTACTTTCTGCAAATCCATAATCGATATCGGCCCTTAAAGTGTTAAGAGGAACTCTTCCCTCTCTGTACCATTCTGTCCTTGCTATTTCATTGCCACCAAGTCTGCCTCCACAACTCACTTTTACTCCCTGGGCACCTGCCCTCATAGCACCTGAAACTGCCTGCTTCATTGCACGACGAAATGCAATTCTTCTTTCCAATTGCAATGCCATATTCTCTGCAACTAGATGGGCATCGAGTTCAGGATTTTGAACCTCTTGAATATTTACATAAACCTGTTTTCCAGTGAGTTTCTGCAATTCTTCCTTCAGTTTCTCAATTTCTGTCCCCTTGCGTCCAATGATAATACCTGGACGGGAAGTGTATATGATAACAGTCAACCTTTGATGGATTGCCTTTCTCTCGATTTCTATCTTTGATATTCCAGCGTGGTATAATTTTTGTTCAATCAATTTTCTAATTTTTAAATCCTCTAAAAGCAATGAAGAGTAATTTTTCTCTGTAAACCATTTTGAATCCCAGGATTTTGTAATACCTAACCTAAAACCTATTGGATTTACCTTCTGACCCATCTGTTCTCCTCTTTAGCTCTTCTCAGCAAGTACAACAGTTAAATGACTTGTCCTCTTCCTGATAGTGCGCACATGGTATCTTGAAGCCGCCTTAAACCTTTTTATCATTGGACCCTGCTGAACAACTAATTCCTTTATATATAAATTAGTTATGTTAAGATTTGACTGCCTGGCATTTGCAATCGCAGATTTCAAAAGTTTCTCGATAATAGTGGAGGCATTGGCTGGGCTAAATTTAAGAATCTCAAGTACCTCGCCTATAGGCTTGCCATGGATAGACCTTGCAACCCTTACTATTTTTCTGGAACTTCCTTTTATAAATTTTGCGATTGCTTTCACTTCCATCTTTTTCCTTATGCATCTGTGAATTTAGGTTAAAGCTGCTGACTTTTGAGTCGGAGTCCCATGTCCCCTGAATGTCCTGGTTGGAGAAAATTCTCCTAATTTATGACCCACCATATTCTCGGTCACACTAACTGAAATAAAATCTTTTCCATTGTGAACCACAAATGTATGTCCCACCATCTCAGGAGAAATAACTGAATTTCTTGCCCATGTCTTTATTACTTTTTTCTCACCTGTTTTATTCATCTTTTCTACTTTTTTTAATAATTTCGGATCGACATAAGGCCCTTTTTTTAACGAACGCGACATCCTTCCTCCTCGTAGACCCCTGCGTTACTTTCTATAGAAAGTGTTAGCTAATATTACTCCGATTGTGATTTTATTTCGAACGATGTTGAATAATCCATCTCCCTGTTGTCTTGTTGCGTCTTGTCTTATAACCTTTTGCAAGTTGTCCCCATGGGCTAACCGGGTGTCTGCCGCCTTTGGATTTTCCTCGACCTCCACCCATTGGATGGTCGACCTTATTCATTGCAACTCCACGAACAGTTGGTCTAATGCCCAACCATCTTGTGCGTCCGGCTTTCCCAAAAGATATATTCTCATGTTCTATATTCCCAACTTGACCAAAGGTAGCCATACAATCCAAATGAACTAACCTGATTTCACCAGAAGAAATCTTTAACTGTGCGTAATCACCTTCTTTAGCCATAAGCTGGGCAAAACTACCTGCAGAACGTGAGAGTTGACCTCCCATTCCCTTTCTTAATTCAATATTATGAACAAAGCTTCCTGCTGGAATATTTCTAAGTGGCATTGCATTACCAATTCTAACCTCTACTTTCTCTCCACTCATTATAATATTGTTTACTCTTAACCCAATAGGCTGAAGGATATATCTCTTTTCACCATCAGCATATTGAACAAGAGCAATGCGCGCAGATCTGTTCGGGTCATATTCCACAGCAATAACCTTACCCGGAATATTTTTCTTATCTCTCTTAAAATCTATAATTCGGTAAAGACGCTTATGCCCTCCCCCTCTATGCCTGACACTGATATGTCCCAACCCATCCCTGCCCCCACCTCTTCCCAATGAAACCAACAGAGATTTCTCGGGTTCTTTATCAGTCAACTCATCAAAAGAGGCAATGCTCATCATTCTTGTTCCAGGTGTTACTGGTTTTAATTTTCTCACCTTTTACTCCAAAGATTCAATTCTATCTCCAATTCTAAGTGTTGCTATTGCTTTTTTCCAATCAGGACGTTTTCCAACTTCATAACGAACCCTTCTCTTTTTACCATGCATAATTAAAGTATTAATCTTCATTGCTTTTACTTTGTATAATGACTCAACAGCCTTCATAATTTCAATTTTGTTCGCATTTCTATCAACTTCAAAAGTGTACTTGTTTTCTTTCTGTTTTAAACCTCTAGTTTTTTCTGTGTTCAATATTCCTTTTATAATATTAGCCTTTGCTGCCAAAATTGGGGTTACTTTCTCCCTGGATAGTTCAGGTTCTGGTTTTTGTGGTTTTATTTCTTCTACTTCTTTTTTCTTCCTAAAATATATAATCCCAATGATAGCAATTATAGAAACCAAAATAACCAATGCGAGAATCATGTTACTTCTCCAGCAAGAAATTCTTTATTTGATTTTTTCCTGAATTTTCATAATTGCATCTTTTGTAGTAATTATCTTGTCACAATTTAATAGTACATATGCATTAATCTGCGAATAAGAATACACTTTTAAATTTTTGATATTCCGGGCGGCTCTTTTCAAGATTCCATTATTTTCATCAATCAATAAAAGCGGTTTTTTTACTTTGAAATTTCCTAAAATTTTAACCAGCTCTTTAGTTTTGGGCTGCGTTAGTTTAAGTTCATCTAAAACAATAAATTCACCCTTCTCCACTTTGGATGAAAGAGCAGCCATTGTCGCCAATTTCTTTACTTTTTTTGGAATAGAATATTCATAGCTGCGTGGTTTTGGGCCAAAGGTAATTCCACCTCCAATCCACAGCGGGGAACGGATACTTCCTACCCTTGCCCTGCCTGTTCCTTTCTGGCGCCAGGGCTTTCTTCCACCTCCCCGTACTTCAGAGCGGCCCCTGGTAGATGCCGTACCTCTTCTTTGAGATGAAAGATAATTAATTACTGCACAGTGCAGGACGCTGGGCTTAACTTTAACATCAAAAACTTCATTTAAAAGTGCGATTTTTCCAGTTTTATTTCCTTCTATATTATATGTATCTAATTCTATGGTTTTCATAAGTTTCCAAATATCAGGGCTAAAGCCCTGAGTTACATTTTAATAGAGGTTCTTATTAAAAGGTATCCACCTTTAACACCCGGAATAGCACCTTTTACTAATAATATTTCATGCTCACTGTCAACTTTAATGATTTTCAGATTTTGAACTGTCACTCGCCTGAATCCCATGTGGCCAGGCATAGTTTTTCCCTTGAAAACTCTACCTGGAGAAGTACCCTGACCAACAGAGCCTATTCTGCGATGAGACATCGAACCATGAGATGCACCTCCACCTGCCCAACCCCAACGCTTCATACCTCCCGCAAAACCCTTCCCTTTAGAAATCCCTGTAATATCTACGTATTCACCCTCCTGAAAAATACTTACTTTAACTTCATCGCCTAATTTATATGGAAATTCGCCACGAATTTCCCTGATAAATCTCAAGGGTTTTGCAAAGCCTAATTGAATTGCATCATATCCATCTGTTTTTTTGGTCTTATGCTGGAGCACCACGCATGGTCCTGATTCAATAACGGTAACTGGAATTGCTCTACCATCCTTATCAAATATTTGTGTCATTCCCAATTTTCTACCTAAGATTCCTTCTCTCATTTTAAATCCTTCGCAAGACCTACTCGGTCGTAAGACCTACTCGGTCGCAAGACCTACTTGGTCGTAAGACCTACTTGGTTAGGTTTTAATCTGAACCTCAACTCCAGCAGGTAAATCAAGCTTCATCAACGCTTCTATTGTCTGGGGAGTGGGAGACAATATATCAATTAACCTTTTATGAGTTTGCATTTCAAATTGTTCACGCGATGCTTTGTCTATATGAGGAGAGCGTAGAACTGTCCATCTACTCCGCTTTGTTGGTAAAGGGATTGGTCCAGATACAGATGCACCCGTATTTTTGGCAATCTGAACTATTTCTCTTGCAGAACGGTCCAATGTCCCATGATCATAGGATTTCAAACGAATCCTTATTCTTCCTTCCTCAATCATTTCTCTCCCCCCGTTACTCTACTATCTCACTAATTGCACCTGCGCCAATTGTATGCCCACCTTCTCTGATAGCAAATCTTTGGCCTACTTCCATTGCTATTGGAGTAACTAATTCTACTTCTAAAGAAGTGTTATCACCAGGGAGAACCATCTCAACTCCCTCTTTTAATTTCACAGTTCCAGTAATGTCAGCAGTGCGCAGGTAAAACTGAGGACGATATCCAGTAAAGAAAGGAGTGTGCCGACCTCCTTCTTCTTTTGTCAATACATATACCTCACATTTAAACTTTTTGTGAGGAGTAATTGTACCAGACTTAGCAATAACCTGACCCCTTTCTACCTGATCTTTCTCTATACCTCTTAATAATATTCCTACATTATCTCCGGCTTGTGCTTCATCTAAAAGTTTTCTAAACATTTCCAACCCTGTAGCAACGCTTTTCTTTGTTTCTTGAATTCCAATTATTTCAACTTCTTCACCAACCTTAACTTCACCTCTTTCAACCCTTCCTGTAGCAACTGTACCTCTGCCAGTAATACTGAAAACATCCTCAACTGCCATCAAGAAAGGCTTATCTACTTCACGTTTTGGAGTCGGAATATATTCATCCACTTTTTCCATCAACTTAAGAATTGGACCACACTTAGGACAATCTTTTTTGCCGCAAGCGCAGTTTAAAGCCTGAAGAGCAGACCCACGTATTATTGGAATTTCATCTCCAGGAAAGTCATATTCAGAAAGTAATTCTTTAAGTTCCAATTCTACAAGGTCAATAAGTTCCTGGTCATCTACCATATCGCATTTGTTCAAAAATACCACTATATAAGGAACTCCAACCTGCCTTGTAAGAAGTATGTGTTCCCTTGTCTGAGGCATAGGACCATCAGCAGCAGAAACCACTAAAATTGCACCGTCCATCTGAGCAGCACCTGTAATCATATTTTTGACATAATCTGCGTGCCCCGGACAATCAATATGTGCATAATGACGCTTTTCTGTCTCGTATTCTGCATGATAAATGGCTATGGTTATACCTCTTTCTTTTTCTTCAGGCGCATTATCAATTTCATCCATTGTCTTAGCGACAGCAAAATTGTGTTTTGCCAGAACTGTGGTAATTGCTGCAGTTAAACAAGTCTTCCCATGATCCACGTGACCAATCGTCCCCACATTTACATGTGGCTTTTTCCTCTCAAATTTTCCCTTTGCCATCTTCCCCTCCTTGTACCCCTGTTAGTTTCGACATAGGTCGCCCTATGGCGCAAGAAACTGGGGGTACTCCTTTTTTTGGTGTCAGGTCTTGACATGTAACTCAGGACTTTAGTCCTGATTGTCAATGTAACTCAGGACTTTAGTCCTGATTGTCAATGTAACTCAGGACTTTAGTCCTGATATTTGTCATTTGTCAAGACCTGACACCTTATCTTTTAATTATTGTCTGTGCAATATTGCCCGGTACCTCTGTATACTTAAGAGGCTCCATTGTAAATATGCCTCGCCCCTGGGTGAGTGAACGCAAGACAGTAGCATAACCAAACATCTCAGCCAGAGGTGTAATTGCTCTTATTACTTGCATGTTAACCCGGCGCTCCATCTTTGTTATTTGAGCACGACGAGAATTAATATCTCCAATCACATCCCCCATATATTCCTCTGGAACAATGACCTCTAAATCCATTAATGGTTCCAACAATATGGGTGAAGCTCTCTTCAAACCTTCACGAAAAGCCATTGCGGAAGCGATCTTAAAAGCTATTTCTGAAGAATCCACCTCATGATAAGAACCATCTGTTAAAGTAACTGATAAATCCACGACTGGATAACCAGCCAGAACCCCTGTTTCCATTGATTCCTTTATACCTTTCTGCACTGCAGGAATATATTCTCTTGGAATTGTTCCTCCTTTAATTGCATTAATAAATTCATAACCTTCTCCTCTTGGACGGGGAGCAATATCTATCCATACATGACCGTATTGACCCCTTCCTCCTGATTGTCTGATAAACTTGCCTTCACTTTCTGTAGGTTTAGTGATTGTTTCCTTATAAGCAACCTGAGGTTTACCCACATTTGCCTCAACCTTAAACTCACGGAACATTCTATCAACTATTATTTCCAGGTGAAGTTCGCCCATACCTGAAATAATTGTTTGACCTGTTTCTTTGTTAGAGCTAGTAATAAATGTTGGATCCTCTTCACTTAATTTATTCATAGCAATTCCCATTTTTTCCTGGTCAACCTTAGTCTTAGGCTCAATAGATACTGAAATCACAGGCTCTGGAAATTTCATTGATTCTAAAATTATAGGACTTTCTTTAGCACAAAGCGTATCCCCGGTAGTAGTGTACTTCAAACCAACTGCAGCCCCTATCTCACCTGCATAGAGTGCGATTATCTCCTGTCTCTTGTCTGCGTGCATTTCTAACAATCTTCCTATTCTCTCCTGAGCACTCTTTGTGGCATTATGAACATATGAACCATTAGAAAGAATACCGGAGTAAACCCTTATATAAGTCAATTTGCCTGCATAAGGGTCAGTAGCAACTTTAAACGCTAAACTGGAAAGAGGTTCATCATCACTTGCTTTTCTTTCTACATCTTCCCCTTTTTTATCTTTACCTTGGACAGGAAGAATATCGAGAGGAGATGGTAAATAATCCACCACAGCATCTAATAGTGGCTGGACCCCCTTACTCCTGAAAGATGCACCACAAAACACAGGCACAAAAATTCCCCTCAGAGTAGCACTTCTGATTCCTCTTTTTATTTCCTCTTCAGATAATTTTTTATCTTCTAAATATTTTTCCATCAAATCGTCATTTAACTCTGCAATGGCTTCCTGCATTTTGTTATGTGCTTTATTTGCTTCATCTAAAAGTTCCTCAGGAATAGGCTGTTCTTCAAATGTAGCACCCAGATCCTCAGAGTGCCATACAATGGCTTTCATTTTTATTAAATCAATCACTCCTTTGAATTTATCTTCGCTGCCAATAGGAATCTGCAAAGGAATGGCATTAGCCATAAGCTGGTCATGCATCATTTTTACTGCCCTGTTAAAATCAGCACCTGTTCTATCCATTTTATTTATATAAGCGATTCTTGGAATTCCATAACGATCTGCCTGATGCCAGACAGTTTCTGATTGAGGTTCTACTCCTCCAACTGCACAAAAAATTCCTATAACACCATCTAACACTCGCAATGAACGCTCCACCTCTGCTGTAAAATCAACATGGCCGGGGGTGTCTATAATATTAATTTTTATTTTTCTCCATAAAGCGGCCGTTGCAGCACTTGTTATGGTAATTCCTCTTTCTCTTTCCTGCTCCATCCAATCCATCTGGGTAGTCCCTTCATCTATCTCACCAATTTTATGGATTTTACCAGTATAATAAAGAATTCTTTCTGTTGTTGTAGTTTTTCCTGCATCAATGTGAGCTACAATCCCGATATTCCTAATTTTCTCTAAAGGAAATTCTCTTGCCATTTTTTTTACCAGCGATAGTGGGCAAATGCCCTGTTAGCCTCAGCCATCTTATGAATATCTTCTTTCTTCTTCACCGCTCCACCTGTATTATTTGAGGCATCTATTAATTCAAGAGCAAGTCTCCAAGCCATAGGTGCTCCTTTTCTTTGTTTTGCAGTTTGTATTATCCATCTTATTGCCAATCCAATTCCCTTTTTTTCTCGAACCTCTACAGGTACTTGATAAGTGGCTCCGCCTACTCTGCGTGATTTAACTTCAAGAAAAGGCTTCACATTCTCAATGGCTTTTTTAAATACTTCTTCAGGTTCTTTTTTGGTCCTTTCCTTTATAATATCAAAACTGGAATAGAAAATTTCTTGTGCCAGACTCTTTTTGCCCTTGCGTAGTAATCCATTTATAAATCTCCCTATAATTAAATTGTGAAAAATAGGGTCTGATTCAATTTTTCTTTCAGAGAATAGTTTCCTTCTTGGCATTTTCTCTCCTAATCAGGACTAAAGCCCCAAGTTACATTATATCAGGACTAAAGTCCTGAGTTACATTGACAATCAGGACTAAAGTCCTGAGTTACATTATTCTTTGGGAGCTTTTGCACCGTACAATGACCTTCCCTGTTTTCGCCCTTCCACACCAGCGGTATCATATACCCCACGCACGATATGATATTTGACACCTGGTAAATCTTTTACACCTCCACCCCTCACAAGCACTATAGAGTGCTCCTGTAAATTGTGGCCAACACCCGGAATATAAGCAGTAACCTCTTTTCCGCCGCTCAATCTAACACGAGCTATCTTTCGCAGTGCTGAGTTCGGTTTCTTGGGCGTGATAGTTTTTACAATAAGACAGGTCCCTCTTTTAAATGGTGAGTCTCCCAGCGCTACAGATTTTAGTTTCTTTTGTTTATCTTTTCGACACCCTCTAAGCAATTGATTGATTGTAGGCATACTTACTCCCCGATTTTTTCTATCTTTAGATTTTGATATTTGGATAAACCTGTACCAGCAGGAACTAACCTGCCAATAATTACGTTTTCCTTCAAACCCAACAGTTCATCACTTCTGCCTCTAATAGCAGCATCAGTAAGTATGTGAATAGTTTCCTGAAATGAGGCGGCAGCAATAAAACTATCGCTCTTTAACGCCCCTTTTGTAATGCCCTGCAATATAGGTTTTCCTTTAGCAGGTTTTCCACCACTTACCAGGATGCGATTATTCTCCTTTTCAAACCTGAATTTATCCACCTGTTCCCCGGAAAGAAAATTGGTATCTCCTGAATCTTCAATTTCAATCCGACGCAACATTTGTCTGACTATTATTTCAATGTGCTTATCGTTAATATCCACACCCTGCAGACGATAAACCGATTGAATTTCATTTACGAGGTATTCCTGGAGAGCTCTTTCACCTTTGACTGCTAGAATATCGTGAGGATTAATTGGGCCACTGGTCAAGGGTTCTCCTACATTGACTTTATCTCCTTCTCGAACTCTTAAATATTTACCTTCTGGAACAAGATATTCTCTTGTTCCTCTGTCTCCCTTTACCACAATTTTCCTCATACCTCGGGAAGAAGGAGCAAAATCAACTATTCCATCCACTTCGCTTATCATGGCACTATCTCGAACATGTCTTGCTTCAAATAATTCTTCAACTCTAGGCAATCCTCCTGTTATATCCCTGGTCTTAACAATTTGATGCGGAATTTTTACTAAGGCATCTCCTGAAGACACCTTCTTGCCATCTGTGGTCACTAAATGTGCACCGGTGGGAATTGGATATGTAATTGTTTTCTCTTTATTTACAACCTCTATCCTTGGGTGGTATCTGCCTTCCTTATGCTCAATTATCTCCCGTTCCAGTAATCCTGTTGTTTTATCGAGCTCCTCCCGCACAGTCTCACCTTTTATAATATCTTTGAATACAACTTCTCCAGATATTTCAGTGAGTATTGGTTCATTGTATGGATCAAACTCTGCCAGAGGTTTGTTTGCAGGCACTATTTCACCAGGGCTTACTTTTATTTCGGCTCCGGCTTGAACAGAAAGAGGATATTCCTCACCCATTATAAAAACAGTACCCTGCTCCTCATCAATTTTTACTATTCCAGTAACTTCAGTGGGAACAGACTTTCCATCCTCTTTTGCAAGTTGCTCGCCTGTTGTGACCCACAATCCATCAAAAACGGTAATTTTTGCCCTGGGGGAAAGTATATATTTACCAAGAATTCTTCTTACTATTATCTCTCCATGTCTATTTGCGACAAGTGCCCCATCATTTTCTCTTGTAATCAAATTCCCGGGAATATCCATCACTTCAACTGGGAATTTAACTCTTATATCCTTTTCCTCTACCTGGGTATAGGCCGTTCCACCTATATGGAAGGTGCGCAGTGTAAGCTGTGTTCCTGGCTCACCTATGCTCTCAGCAGCTATTACTCCAACTGCCTCACCAAGTTCCACAATTTTACCTGTTGCAAGGTCTATGCCATAACATTTCCTGCATACTCCCCTCTTTGCTTCACAGGTAAGCACAGTACGTATTCGAACTTTTTCTATTCCTGTTTTCTCAATCTTTTGCGCATCTTCCTGGGTCACTTCTTGATTATCCTTTACAACTACCTCCCCTGTTAGCGGGTCTATTACATCTCCAAGCACAACTCTTCCTAAAATTCTGTCACCCAATGATTCAATGGTCTCGCCACCTTCTTTCAAAGCTGAGACATTTATACCATTAACTGTTCCACAGTCCTCTTCACTAACAATTTCTTCTTGAGCCACATCCACTAATCTGCGCGTTAAGTATCCAGCATCTGCTGTTTTTAATGCGGTATCAGTTAATCCCTTTCTTCCTCCATGAGTGGAAATGAAGTATTCCAACACATTCAGTCCCTCACGAAAATTAGTGGTAATGGGCAACTCAATAATTTCACCTGATGGTTTGGTCATCAAACCACGCATTGCCGCAAGTTGCCTTATTTGCCGCTCTCTACCACGTGCCCCAGAATCAAAAATAAGATAGAGAGGATTAAAACCTCCCTGGTCTTGCTTTATATTTTCAAGCATGGCATCAGTAAGTTTGTTGGTTGCTCTTGTCCATATGTCGATAACACGATTATATCTCTCGCCCTCAGTTATTAATCCACGGTGATATTGTCCTCTTATTTTCCTCTCTTCTTCCTTGCTTTCCCTTATGATTTCTTCTTTTTGTGATGGAATTTTTATATCTGACATTCCTATTGAGATACCAGACTTAGTGGCAAACTCAAAACCTAATTCTTTTATTTCATCCAAGAGTTCAGCAGTCCTGGTGTTCCCGTACATCTTACAACATCTATAAACAAGGTCGCTCATTATTTTCTTATTTAATGTTTTATTGATAAACCTCAATTTTTCTGGAAGAACGTCATTGAATATCGCTCTTCCAACCGTGGTACCGATTATTCTCTTCTCTTGGCGAGCAGTAGAAAATTGTAATCTTATTTTGGCATGCAGCCCTACAAGACCCAATTGATATACATGGATTACCTCATTTATATCCGCGAAATATTTACCTTCTCCGCGCTCTTTTTCGCCTTCCTTTGTTAAATAATGACAACCTAAAACTATATCCTGACTGGGAGAAGAAATTGGCCTGCCATTAGATGGCGAGAGAAGATTGTTCGTAGACATCATAAGCAGCCGTGCTTCAAGTTGTGTCTCTAAAGAAAGTGGAATATGCACCGCCATCTGATCACCATCAAAATCAGCATTAAACCCTGCGCAGGCTAAAGGGTGAATCTGTATAGCCTTACTCTCAATCAAAACAGGTTCAAATGCCTGAATTCCCAGACGATGAAGAGTTGGAGCTCTATTTAATAATACGGGGTGGCCCTTAATTACTTCCTCAAGAATGTTCCATACTTCTTCGCTCTCTTCTTCTACCATTTTCTTTGCACTTTTGATATTGGGTGATATTTCCTGCTTGGCTATTTTCTCAAGAACAAAGGGTCTAAAAAGCTCCAGGGCCATTTTCTTGGGGAGTCCGCATTGATGAAATTTTAATTGAGGTCCAACAACAATAACTGATCTCCCAGAATAATCTACACGCTTACCTAATAGATTCTGTCTGAACCTTCCTTGTTTTCCACCTAATAAATCCGAAAGCGAACGCAAAACCCGATTGCCCATTATAACCGGATAACCACGGCGCCCATTCTGGAACAGAGAATCAACTGCTTCCTGAAGCATTCTCTTTTCATTCTGAATAATAATTTCAGGAGCTTGATGCTCATACACCAACTTGTGCAATCGAGCATTTCTATTAATAACTCTCCGATACAGATCATTTATATCGGATGTGGCAAACCGTCCACTTTCTAACTGTACCATTGGCCGTAATTCCGGTGGAATAACTGGAATAACACTCAACATCATCCATTCTGGTTTGTTTCCTGATTTCAAGAAAGTCTGAACCAGTTCAATCTTTTTAGTTAACTTTTTATTTTTTTGAGACAAAGGCTTTTTTTTCAGTTCTGCCTGCAGATCCCTCTCTACTGCCTTTAAATCCAATTCCGCTAACAATTCCTTAATCGCCTCTGCCCCCATTCTGGCTTTAAACGAATCTCCATATTTCTCTTTATATTCCCGATATTCCTCTTCTGAAATTATGTCCTTTTTGTTGCACTGCACCTTCCCAGGGTCCATTACAATATATCTTTCAAAGTAAAGCACTCTCTCTAAATCGTGACTGGTTATATCAAGGAGTACTGCTACCGGAGATGGAATTTCCTTAACATACCATATGTGACTCACCGGGCTAGTAAGTTCTATATGTCCCATCCTGCTCCTTCGCACACTTGATTCAGTAACTTCAACACCACACCTATCACAGGTAATACCTTTATAACGAAGACCTTCATATTTCTCACAAAAACACTTCCAGTCCTGAGTCGGTCCAAATATTTTCTCGCAGAATAGACCTTCGCGCTCAGGCCTGAAAGTTCTATAATTTATTGTCTCGGGCTTTTTTACTTCTCCATGTGACCAACTACGAATTATCTCTGGGGAAGCCAGTCCTATTCTTATGGATACAAAATCCTCTAATGAAGAATTTGATTCTTGAGATCCAGGCAAGCCTTCAGTTTTGGGTAGTGCTTCAATATTTAGCAATCTGCCTTTTTTATCAAGAAAAGAAATATTTAATCCTAAACCCTGGAGTTCCCTCACAAGCACATTAAAAGATTCAGGAACACCCATCTTGGGTGGCGTTTTGCCCTTGATAATAGCCTCGTACAATTTTGCCCTTCCTATTGTATCATCACTCTTTACTGTAAGCATCTCCTGAAGGGTATAAGCTGCGCCGTAAGCCTCTAATGCCCATACCTCCATTTCCCCAAATCGCTGCCCTCCGAATTGAGCCTTACCACCGAGGGGTTGCTGAGTCACGAGGGAATAAGGGCCTATGGAACGGGCATGCATTTTGTCATCTACTAAATGTGACAACTTCATCATATAAATATATCCAATTGTAACATCCTGATCAAATGGCAAGCCTGTACGCCCATCATAAATTTTCATTTTGCCCGATTCGGGAAGAGCTGCTTTACGCAACATTCCCCTTATTTCTTCTTCAGAAGCACCATCAAATACAGGGCTAATGAACTTTAAGCCCAGAGCCTTCGCAGCCAATCCTAAATGTACTTCTAATATCTGGCCTATGTTCATTCTGGAAGGAACACCGAGGGGATTGAGTACTATTTCTACAGGGGTACCATCTTTCAAATAGGGCATGGATTCCTCGGGTAATATTTTTGATACAACTCCTTTATTACCATGCCGACCAGCCATTTTATCTCCTTCAGATACCTTCCTTTTTTGAGAAATGTACACCTTTATCAATCTGCTTACACCCAATGGCAATTCGTCACCACCCGCTCGCGAAAATACCCTGCTTTCAATAACTTTACCATCATAACCCGGTGGAACCCGTAAAGATGTATCCCGAACTTCCTTTGCTCTCTCACCAAAAATAGCCCTTAAAAGTCTCTCCTCAGCTGAAAGTTTGGTTTCTTCACGAGGTGTAAGCTTTCCAACCAATATATCCCTTGGTTTAACATCAGCGCCAATTCTCACAATTCCGTTTTCATCCAGATCCTTCAAACTTTCTTCACTCACATTTGGAATATCCCGCGTGATTTCCTCCTCACCCAATTTTGTATCCCTTACTTCAACCTTAAACTCCTCAATGTGGATAGAGGTGAAAGTATCCTCCCTTACCAATTTCTCACTTATGAGAATAGCATCTTCAAAGTTATATCCTTCCCAGGGTAAATAAGCAACCAGCACATTTCTTCCTAATGAAAGTTCGCCATCTTTTATGCAGGAACCATCGCTAATTATCTGCCCGTTTCTAACCTTTTCACCTTTTTTCACAATTGGCCTCTGACTTATGCAGGTACTTTGATTAGAACGGATATACTTATCTAACCAATATATTTCTTTTTCTTTATTTCCTTTAGCAGTTTTTTCATACTCAAGAATTATCCTGCGGGCATCAACCTCTTTTACAACCCCATCTTTCCTGGCAATTTTTACTCTTCCGGAGTCCCTTGCTATAACAGATTCCAATCCGGTCTGTACCAAAGGAGGTTCTGGAAAAATTAGAGGGACGGTCTGCCTCTGCATATTAGAACCCATTAAAGCCCTGTTTGCATCATCATGTTCTATAAAGGGAATTAGACTTGCAGTAACGCTAATCAATTGTTTTGGGGACACATCCATATAATTAACTTCCTCACTTTTAGCCATTATGAAATTGTCCTCAAACCTGCAAGGAACTTCCTTATTTATAAATCTATTATTCTTATCAACTGGAGCATTTGCCTGCGCAATTATAAATTGGTCTTCAACATCAGCAGTTAAGTATTCTATTTCATCAGTAACTTTACCGCTTTCTACTTTTCGGTATGGAGTTTCCAGGAGTCCAAGGTAATTGGTCCGCGCATAGGTACTTAAAGAAACTATCAATCCAATATTAGGACCTTCTGGTGTTTCTATAGGGCAAATTCGTCCATAATGGCTGAAATGCACATCGCGAACTTCAAATCCGGCCCTTTCTCTTGTGAGCCCTCCGGGTCCTAAAGCGCTAAGCCGGCGTTTATGCGTAAGTTCTGCAAGCGGATTAGTCTGGTCTAAATACTGGGAAAGTTGGCTGGTTCCAAAAAATTCATTTATACCTTCAGCCACCGGCCTGATAACAAGAAGAGAACGAGGCATTGCTTTGTCAAGGTCTACTGTAGCCATTCGCTCTCTGGTCATTCGGACAACCTGCAGCATTATCTTTCTGAATTGATTCTCCAATAGTTCGCCAACCGAAACAATCCTTCTGTTTCCTAAATGGTCTATATCATCACCTTGCCCCCTGGTCCTCTTTAATTCTATTAGTCCTTTAATTACTTCTATGATATCTTCCTTAGATAATACCTTCTCGTTTAAGGGTACATTTAATTTTAGCCTTTTGTTCAGCCGGTACCTGCCTATTTCACCAAGACTATATCTCTTAGGAGACATGAAGATATTTTCCAGAAGGCTCTTTCCGCTTTCGGGCGTAGCTGGTTCATTTGGACGAAAACGACGATAAATCTCCACGCACGCTTCTTCTTCATTGCGTGCAAACTCGCGCGATAAAGTATTGGGAAAAATTATGTCGGTTTCCTCGCTACCCAAAACCTTTATTTTATCAAGATTTAATCTCCTTATTATTTTAATTAAACCTCTGTCAATTGGAGTGGAAATTTTTGCTACGGCTATCCCATCCTTATCGCTCAGTGTCTCGCCTAATCTCCTCCCGATTAATTCATCAAGTTTATGGCCCCTTATGTGAATCTCCTTCAAATTGCCAAACATCCTCAACATTTTTTCTTCACTATATCCTAATGCTTTCAAAAAAATTGTAACAGGTATTTTTCGTTTTCTATCAAGTGAAACATTGATAATATTGCTGGATTCCAGAGTAAATTCCATCCATCCTCCCCAGTATGGAATAATCCTGGCTGAATATTGCCGTTCTCCCCCCGAGCGAACCTCCACTTGATAGAAAACTCCGGGAGCACGATGAAGTTGATTTACAACTGTTCTCTCAACGCCATTAATTATGAAAGTACCCTGTTCAGTCATACAGGGAATGTCACCTAAAAAAACTTCCCCTTGTTCCTTCACTTCGCCTGTACGTTTATTCACAAGTCTCAACTTTATTTTTACAGACGAACTGTAACTTACTCCTCTCTCAATGCACTCCCAGGGACCATGCCTGGGTTCAAAAATTTTATAATCCACAAACTCAAGAGCGACTCTTTCATTGAGGTCAGTTATCGAAAAGGATTCTAAAAAAAGTGCCTGCAATCCTATATTCTTCCTCTTGTCAGACGACACATCCATCTGGATGAATTGCTCATATGATTTCTTCTGGATTTCTACCAGGTCCGGAATTTCCATTATCTCTGGAATTTTACCAAAATTAATCTTTCTGACCGATTTTTTCTCTTTATCTTTTTTTTGTTTCATTGTTCCACTCACTTAATCTCTACTTTTGCTCCAGCTGATTCTAATTTAGCTTTAATTTCCTCAGCTTCTTTTTTGGAAACTTTTTCCTTTACCGTCTGTGGTGCACCCTCAACTAGATCCTTTGCCTCTTTCAAACCTAAATTAGAAACTGCCCTGACTTCTTTAATAACTTGAATTTTCTTATCGCCAACACCTGCAAGAATAACTTTAAATTCAGTCTGCTCGGCCGCGGGAGTTTCACCAGAAACACCCTGTGGCATCTCTGTCGAAGCCGCAACAGAAGCAGCAACCGGGGCAGCCTTCACACCAAACTTTTCTTCCAGTGCCTTTACTATCTCAGCTAGTTCCAGAACACTCAAGTTTGCTATCCCTTCTATTATTTCTTCCTTTGATAAATTAGCCATTTACCCCCCTCATAAAGGGGACAGGCTACTTTTTTACCTGTCCCCTTTTTTCCTTCTTTGTAGCAGTACACTTAACAACTCTCTAATCGGTTCCTCAAACAAACAAACCAACTTTAAAATAGGAAACTGCATAACTGTAAGTAATTTCGACAACAGAGCTTCCCGGCCGGGTAATTTAGCAATTGACTCTATTGCACTTGCATCCAGAAGTTTTTTGTTCAATAGACCACCCTTGATTTTTAATCCCTCGTGCTCTTTTGCAAAATTAGCCAGAAGCCTTGAAGGAGCAATCTCATCTTGCATACAAAATGCAATAGCTGTTGGACCGGTAAGGTATGCATCAATTCCTTCAATACCAAATTTTTTAAAAAGAATTGAGGAAAGGGTGTTTTTTATTACCCTGAACTCAACTGCCCTGTGTTTCAATTCTCTCCTCAAAAGACTAATCTCGCTGACATTTAGTCCTCTATAGTCAGCAAATATCAAATACCTGGCATCGGCAAATTTCTGGGTTTCAGAAAGAATAGATTCATTTTTACTCTTCATTCCTCATACTCCTGGGTTCAATTTTTATTCTGGGACCCATCGTGGAAGTAAGTATTATACTCTTAAATTCGGCCAGAGGTTTTAATTTCATAATCGCATCAAATACTACTTTAGAGTTTTCCTTCAATTGTTCAGGAGAGTGGGAACGTTTACCAATGCTTACCTGGATAATTCCTGCTTCATCCATTTTAATTTCCCTGCGTCCACCTTTTATTTCCTTTATTATACGTGGTAAATCAGAAGTTACAGTTTCATTCTTGGGATTAGGCATCAGTCCTTTAGGACCCAAAATACGACCTAACTTTGTAACTATCGGCATCGTTTCTGGTGTGGCGAGAACTACATCAAAATCAACCCATCCACCTGTTATTTTTTCTGCCAGATCCTCAGCTCCAACAAAATCCGCTCCTGATTCTTGAGCTTCCTTTACCTTTTCACCTTTTGCAAATACGAGAATTTTCTTAAGGCTTCCAAATTGATGAGGGAATGAAATTGTTGTCCTCAACACTTCTTTTTGTTTCCCAGTTACCAATCTTAAGCTCAAATCTACAGTTTCATCAAACTTCACATGGGGCATATCTTTAGTTAACCCCAGGGCTTCATCAAAAGGATATAATTTTTTTGAATCAACCATCTCTTTGATTTTCCTGTATCTCTTACCTCTTTTCATCGTTTAACCTTTCCATTAGTCTTCTATTTCAATACCCATACTTAAAGCAGTCCCCTCTATCACCGCTATGGCTTTTTCCAGATTGTCTGTATTAAGATCTACCATTTTAAGATTTGCAATCTCTATAATTTTTTCCTTTGAAATTTTTGCCACCTTTGTTTTGTTTGGCTCTCCTGACCCTTTTTCTATACCAGTTGCTTTCTTTAAAAGTTCTGCTGCGGGTGATTTTTTAGTAATAAAAGTAAATGTTTTATCCTGATAGATGCTTATTACTACAGGCAGAATCATTCCTTCCTGGTCCACAGTCTTTTCATTAAAAGCCTTACAGAATTCTATAATGTTCACCCCGCATTGTCCCAGCGCCGGCCCAATTGGAGGTGCAGGGTTGGCCTTTCCTGCAGGAATCTGTAATTTTATCGTCTTAACTAACTTCTTCGCCATTCTTTTTCCCTTTTTAAAATCATAACTTTTGAACTTGTGAAAATTCTAACTCTACGGGAGTTGCCCTTCCAAATATTGTTACCAGAACTTTAACTTTCCCGCGTGATGGACTCACATCCTCAACTACTCCGGTGAAATTGGCAAAAGGTCCTTCTGTAATTCTAACTGTCTCATCCTTCTCAAACTTAAACCTCATTACTGGTTGAACAGCAATTCTTTCTTTTCTCTTCAAAATATTTTCAACCTCTGCGGGCATCAGTGACATTGGCCGTTTGCCCGGTCCAACAAAACCTGTGATGCCTGGAGTACTTTTCACCACATGCCAGGTTTTTGTATCCATTTCCATCTCTATGAGGAGATAACCCGGATACACTTTTCTTTCGGAGATTGTTTTCTTCTTACCCTTTATGTCCATAACTTCTTCTGTCGGAATAACTATCTGGACAATTTTATCTTTCAGATTCCTTGATTTACATTTATTCTCTAAAGCCCCTTTGACTTTTTCCTCATATCCCGAATAAGTATGGATAACGAACCATCCTTTAGCCATTTTATTTTGACATTCTATCGACTCCGCCCCCGAGAAACAAGGTTCTCGAAGAGGTTCTTATCTGATAATTAAACTGATTAATTTTGAAAAAACAAAATCCAGCAAGCCTATAAAAATAGCAACGAGCAGTGCCGTAACGATTACTACTGTTGTAGAAGCAATGAGTTCTTTTCGATTAGGCCAGACAACCTTTCTTGCTTCAATATTCACTTCGCCAAGAAACTGTCTGAAACGGTTGATTATATTCTGCTTCATAGTTTGACTTCGCTCACTATTTTCAATTTTTAATCCGGGACTGGGGTGATTCGAACACCCAAAAACGGTTTTGGAGACCGTCAGTTTACCATTAGCTTACAGTCCCCTCATTTTGACCTACCCTTTGAGGTTCTTACTTTTCTTTATGGAGAGTATGCTTTCTGCAAAATCGACAATATTTCTTCATTTCCAATTTTTTAGTTTTCTTTTTCTTGTTCCTGGTAGTTGTATAATTCTGCCTCTTGCATTCATCGCAAGCAAGCGTGATTATTTCTCTCATTATTATATCCTTTATATTATATAGGTAGGAAAAGATGCCCAAAACTTAATATTATATCATAAAATTTTAATTTGTCAATACCCCCTTGCATTTTTTTTGATTTTTAGGTAAAAGACTGGAAAGCCCACGACCGGAATTGAACCGGTGACCTCGTCCTTACCAAGGACGTGCTCTTACCGTCTGAGCTACATGGGCAAAATTTAGTAAAATGGAGCGGGAGACGGGATTCGAACCCGCGACCCTCGGCTTGGAAGGCTGATGCTCTACCGACTGAGCTACTCCCGCTACTACTTGGTTCTAAAAATGGGGAGAGAAGGATTCGAACCTTCGAAAGCACTACGGCTAACGGGTTTACAGCCCGTTCCCTTTAACCGCTCGGGCACCTCCCCAATGAAAAATATATCTTATCACAATTTTAAGGAAATGTCAAATTTCTTTTTTCTTCACTTTTTGCCTCTATAAGCACTGGCTCGATCATCTGCGGCTATCATAAGTACTATTTTCTTGTGTTTGTCAATTTCATAAAAAAACCGCCAGTCGCCTATTCGATATCTCCACATATCGTATTTGTAATTTGTAAGTTTTACTATATGTGGGCCGAAATAAGGTTGCTGCTTTAATTGAGGGTAAACATAGTCCTTAAGCTTAGCCCTTATTTTTTCCTGCCGCCCTCTAAAATCTTGTTCCAGGTCCTCCAGAAACCCTTTAGTTTCGAATATTTTATATTCGTTCATACAAATTTGCCTTTTAGGACTTTTGCTTGTCTGTGTCCTCTTTCCAGTTTCCTCATTAGACTTTTATTGGCTTTTATCTCGGCCATTTCAGCTGGGTCGATAAAAGTAGATTCTTCAATTTGTCTTAAAGCCATTGTCTCGATAAAATTAGATATTGGGCGATTGTCTAATTTAGCCCCGATTGCAAATTCTTCATAAACTTCTTCCCTAAGTCTTAAAGTAATTGTTTTTGGCATAATAACTACCTCCTTCAATTTGTTTCATATATATTCTAACATATTCTTTTCTATTTGTCAAGTTTTGGTGCATTTTTACACCAGAAACCCATTTTAAATTGTTTAAGAGCGAAGTCTGGAGCTGGCGACCCGATTTGAACGGGTGACCTGAGGTTTACAAAACCCCTGCTCTGGCCACTGAGCTACGCCAGCATCATTTATAAAACTTTTTTCAAAAAAATGGTTTGCTCACGGCGGGCGCCAATGGAAATAATGGAAATCGGCACACCTGATAGATGGGAAATTCTATTCAGATATTTTCTCGCATTTGGTGGGAAATATTTAAAATCTTTTATTCCTGATATATCCTGTTGCCACCCTCGCATGACTTCATAGATTGGTTTTGCCAAATTTATAACTTCAGTTTGTATTGGAAAATCGTTCATAATTTTACCTTTATATTTATACCCAACGCAAATATTTATCTCAGGCAAATCATCAAGGACATCTAATTTTGTAATTGCCAATGAATTGAGCCCATTTATTCTCACAGCATAACGAACTGCAACTGCATCAAACCATCCGCATCGTCTGGGTCTTCCTGTGGTTGCGCCGTACTCCCTACCCTTAATGCGAAAGGCATCCTGCCTGGATTTCTTTGTAAATTCAGTTGGAAATGGACCATCCCCCACTCTTGTTGAGTAAGATTTGACAACACCGAGCACTTTATTAATTTTTGTAGGACCAACGCCGACTCCAATACAGGCTCCTCCAGCAATTGGGTGGGAAGAAGTCACAAATGGATAGGTTCCAAAATCAACATCTAAAAGCGTACCTTGCGCTCCTTCAAATAGTACATCCCTGCCATTATCTATCGCCTTATTAACAAGAGAGGAAGTATCAACCACGTATTCTTTCAAAATATCTGCATATTCTGAATATTTGTCCACGATAGACCTGGAATTAAAACCACACCTGTTGTATATTTTTCTAAATATAAGATTTATATCTTTTAAATGCTCATTAAGTTTTTCCTTAAAAATCCGTGGGTTTATCAAATCGCATGTCCTGATTCCAACTCTTGCCATTTTGTCAACATAAGTAGGACCTATTCCCTTGCGTGTAGTCCCTATTCTGGAATGCTCACGCTCCTCGGTTAACTGCTCTGAAAGTTTATGGTAAGGCATTACAATATGGGCTTCCCTGCTGATGAAAAAATTTTTTCTGTCAATTATAACTCCACGCTTACGCAATTCCAGGATTTCCTCTATAAGTCCCTTTGGATCTATCACAACTCCAGCGCCCAGCACACATTTCTTGTTATGAAGAATTCCTGAAGGAACAAGGTGAAAAATAAATTGTGTATTATTAACCACAACGGTATGCCCAGCATTGTTGCCCCCTTGATAGCGCACAATCAAATCTGCTTTTTCGGATAGTATATCAATGATTTTTCCTTTTCCTTCATCACCCCATTGCGCTCCGACAACAACAATTACAGACATATTTTTTCCTTTATTAATATCGTTTATTCCATTCTGGCGACTTATATTTTTCTATTAATTTGTTTGCTAAAGTTATCTCCTGCTCTACCAGCTGGCCTTCTTCCAAGATAATATCAAATTCTTCTCTGAATCCACGCAGGATATATTCTTCAACTTCATCAAACATTATTTTCTTGCCAGCAGCTTCACTTAACGAGATGCCTGCACCTGAAAATCTTGCAAAATCCCAATTTTGTTCAAGCAGAATTGAGCCCTGGTGAAGAAGGACTCCAGAACTGCGTTTCTGTGCGCCACCAGCAAGTTTTCTGTTCTTTATTACCACATCGCCGGGTTGAATAGTAGAGAAACAAAATTGTGCCCCAGGAAATCCTGTTTCACTAATGCATACTTCTAATCCTAACTCTTTTAATCCCGCAGCAACCGCACTGGAAATTTTGCGATAGGACTGGCGAACTCCTCCCTGTGATACTTCATTATACAAACAGATAATGCTGAAAGTTATTTCATGGCAATGAAGAACTGTTCCTCCTCCAGTCATCCTCCGAACAGATGGTAAATCCAGTTCTCCAAAAATACTTCGGTTTTTATTGAAATGTTGAAAATATCCAAATGTAATCGCTGGCTTGTCCCAGCCATAGAACCTGATTGTAGAAGGAACCAGGCTTTTTCTATGGCATAAAAAAATTGCCTCATCAAGAGCCATATTAAAATAAACATTCCCAGGCCCTGTATTTAACAACCGCAATTCAATCTCCTGACACCTATTTTTGACACGGCATCATTGCTGTACTGTTTATCCCTCAGCCACTTAAGGTTTCTTAACTTCAAGGCCCTCCTGTTGAAGTATTCTATCCTACCATAAATTATTATACTACAAAATCTTAATTTATCAAGAAAAATCAGACCTGAAGGTCTGAGTTACGTAACTCAGGACTTTAGTCCTGAACTAATCAAACCTGAAGGTTTGAGCTACAACATACAGATGTAACTCAGGACTTTAGTCCTGAAGGTTGTGGATAACTTTTGGTATAATTTCCTTAGCTATCAAGAAAAATCACCGATTTTTTTTCGCATTTTGGTGTCGCATTTTGGTTGCTTGAATCCTGTGGGGTTAACTAAGTGGTCTATTTCATAAATTCTGTTACGTATTATGCATAAGCATATGAAGTTTCTTGTATTTCACTCCGAAACGGAAATTCTTCGGTGTTTGAATCTTGGGAAATTGTAGGTTGATATTGTTCGATGACATGGTCACTAATAAGTTTGATTCTTTCTTTGAGGTCTTGACGATTAAATTTCCATTTGAAAGGATGGGCTATCTCTTGGTATCGAAATTGAAAATCCAATAGACGTTTTTCAACCATCCCAAGACCCGATGGAAAATCATTGGGAGTTAGAACTTTTCTCTGAACAATAGCAAAGTAGATTTCAATTTGGTTAAGCCAGCTGGCATGGACGGGTAAATGGACAGCAATGGCATTTGGCCATTTCTTTTGGAGACGTTCAACAAAGGGCTGTCCTCGATGAGAAGAACCATTGTCTACAATCCAGAAGACCCTCTTGGCTGTGTTATAGGGTGCTTGCGACATCACCTGGTCCACCAGTCGGTCAAATGGTTCAATTCCACTTTTAGCTTCGCAACGACCAAAGATTTTTGCCCTGTGAACATCCCAGGCAGCAAGGTAAGTCCATGCTCCACCACGAGTATACTCATGTTCTACTTTCATCGGTTTTCCCGAAGATGGAGGAGTAGTAGAATGTTTACGAATTCTGGCTTGGATACTGGTCTTTTCATCAGCACAGATGCTATAATCATCTGGTCCCAGAGGATTACCTTCCCATTGCCTGGCATAAAGATCGAGTACTTTCCCAGATTTTTCAATAAACTGGGTATCTCTGGGGTAAATCCAGGAGCGGTGGAACCAGGGGCGGATGGCATCTTCATGCAGCCATCGCCAAACGCTGGAATCGCTTACTGAGGGAACAATGGCAGCAGAAATTACCTCTCGGACAATCTCGGTAATACTGAACCGGCTTAATGGAATACCGCGTTCTGCAGGGAGTTGGCAGGCAAGTGCTTTTATCTGTGCTATTTCTTCAGGAAAAAAAAATGAACGGGCGGCCGGTTCTGGATTCATCCACAAGCCCCTGGTCTCGCTTATAGAAAAAGCGCTTGCGCCACTTACTGACAGTTTTTCTTGGAAGATTAAGTCTTTGACCAATTTCCTTGTTCTCCATGCCCTCTGCAGCCAGCAGGATTACTTGTGCTCTAATTACATCTTTATAAGGTGCCGTATATTTTCTGGCCAAGGAGGTTAGGTGATCTCGCTCTTCGTCAGTCAGACTAATTTCAAATGGACTTTCTCTCGGCATAATATCCCCCTTTCTTCTTATAGGAGATATTATATCACAATTTTAGGAAAAAGTCAAGAAAAAATACGAAACCTTACTTATGAAAATGGGCACTAAGTCCGGAATTTTTGGCATTGTGTGAAAATCAAGATGAATGGCTCTTTTTAAATATCTCATTTGTTCCTCCTAAAAACAGCTCAATTACA
>Ga0066636_10000122_pt1 | contig 36917 bp, 30 predicted proteins | sample CryGeyCG2014_080_2_FD_62736 | JGI IMG/M metagenome (GOLD analysis project Ga0066636, IMG submission 62736) | Groundwater microbial communities from aquifer - Crystal Geyser CG07_land_8/20/14_0.80 | ecosystem: Environmental > Aquatic > Deep subsurface > Groundwater | place: USA: Utah: Grand...
ATCAGATACTTCAGGTCCGCATCGAGGTGAGTCCCGTCAAACCCGACCATCAACCGCTGACCGGTTAAGACCCTATCCGAAGGCCGAGGCGTCATGGCAATATTTCCTTTTGTTTCTGGTAGATTTCTACGGCCAAAAGGTGGGTCTGGAGGTCTTCGGAGAATTGGTGGGTTCCATCTTTTTTAGAGACAAAATATAAAAAAGGGGTCTTTGCAGGATAAACGGCCGCCTCAAGGGAATCGGTTCCAGGGTTGGCGATGGGTCCGGGAGGGAGGCCGGAGATCCGATAAGTATTGTAAGGGGTACGCTGAGAAAGGTGCTCTCGAGTGAGGTCTCCGTCAAAGTCCTTGATGCCATAAATCACCGTGGGATCGCTTTCCAGGCGTATCTTCTTTTGGAGTCGATTGTGAAAGACCGAAGCGACTAAAGGCCGCTCGAAGGGGGCACCGGTTTCCTTTTCAATCATGGAGGCCAAGGTGACGATTTGGTGGATAGTGAAACCCGCCTGGGTTGCGGCTTCTTCCCATTGGGGCTTGAAAGCTTTGCGAAAAGCGCCCACCATGGTGGAAATGATCGATCCCGGGGAAGAAGGCCGGGAAAAATAATAGGTATCCGGAAAAAGGTATCCTTCGAGGGTGGGGGCTTCGATGCCGAGGCGCCGGGCGGTTTCCGAATCGGTGGCGGTCCTGATGAAATCTCCTCGATCCGAAATGTCCAACTGGGCAAGAAGATCGGCGATTTGGAAAAGAGTATATCCTTCGGGAACGGTCACCCGGTACAGAGCCACTTTTCCGGCAGCCATGGCATCCAATATAGCTGCGGGCGCCTGGGCGGCCGAAAGGGCGTATTCACCGGCCTTAATCCGTATATCCAAGCCTTTAATCCGAGCATACAGGCGCAGCTTGCATGCACTCTCGATGATTTTTTCTTGATGGAGCCTTTCGGCTGTCCGCCGGAAGGAGTCCCCGGGCAAGACGACAAACGACCTGACGGGGGCAAGGGGGTCGGCCGGGGTTTGGGCAAAGTGATAGGTTTCCAGGGAAAGGAATGTGAGTATGGAAAAGACGATAAACCCCAGAAAAACGGCGGCAGAAAAGACTCTCGAATTCAGAGACACGCCCATGTTCTTACAATATTGTAGGGGCGAAAGATTTTTCGCCCCTACTAAATTAAACGATAGAGCCGATCGATCAGATCGGTAAATTGATCCATGGAGAATGAATAGCGCATCTCCAGGAAATCCTTCCTGAATTGAAGTACTTTCTCCTTGACGGTGCGGTTTCCGCCGATGGCCTCCGCAATCAAGTGAGCCAGTTGTTGAAAATGGGGTTCCTTCATGCCGAACCGGGTCATTTCCTGAACACCCATGCGCAGGGAACCTGAAGCGGTGAATCCTTCGTCCGCCGGGGAAGCCTGGTAGTTGACGATGATGTTGTTTTCCTCCAGGCGACGGGCGATCTCCGGCCCTTTGGCATACCCGACGTTGAGGATCACCTGGTGGGTTTCGGTGTAGGAAATTTCCGGGTCTCCTGCTACATTCAGGCCATACGCTGCCAGGGCTTTCGCGAAGGCTTTGGCGTTGGCGAGCACCTGATTTTGATAGGATTCCTTGAAATGGTTCATCTCATAGGCGGCCATCAGAAGCCCCAGCAGAGTCCCCAGGTGATGGTTGCTGGTGCTGCCGGGGAATGTTCGGCGCTGGATCGTCTCCCAGAATTCGAAACGGGGATCTTCCAGAGTGTAGTCGGAGGCGATGATACCCCTTTGGGTTCCGAAAAACGTTTTGTGGGTCGACCCGGTGACGATGTCCGCGCCTTCTCTGAAGGGTTCCTGGAACAAGGGCCCTGCAAGGCCCAGGACATGGGCCATGTCGTAAAGGATTATGCAATCCAGGCCCAAGCTATTTACCATTTCCCGGATCTGGGCCACCGGCTCCCGATAAAGGGTCATGCTCTTACCGAAGATGATCAGTTCCGGCCGGTGCTCTTCAAGCACCTCCCTGCAGGCTTTCACATCGATCTTGAAGGGGTCGTGAGCCAACACCGGAAAATTGACCACTGCTGGCTTTTCCGTCTTGGGGTCTCGCATGACGAAATCCCGCAGAGCGCCCATAGGCTGTGCGCTCAGATGCCCACCCTTGATGATGTGGTTATTGAGGACCTTTCGAATTCGGCGCTGTTCGCTCTTCCGATCGGCCCGGTTGATGAAGTCCACCATGGCGCTGAAGACGGCGGTGTTGGCCATCTGTCCGGAGATCACCCGGGTTTCCACTTCCCGGCATCCCAGGTAGGCGCAAAGTTCCTCTTTTAGCAAAGACTCAACTTCGGCGATAAAGTCGGTTCCCTGGTAATAAAACACCTCGGCATCGGAAAAGGCGGAGACTGGTTTGTGTTCGGCGTAACGGCCGGAAGGGTCGGCCATGGAGAGGAGCTTGACCAGGATGGAGGGGGTCTGTTCCGAGGGGATCAGGTTGATGCATTCCTGTCGGCGCCATCGGGTATTTGATAAGGCCTTTTCGGTGAGGATCCGGGCTTTCTCGAGGAAGGGGCTCTTTCCGGAAGGACGCTTTTCCTGATGAATCTGGCTCCAGAGTATAGGCCGGGCCATGGGAGGGGCCTCGCTTCGCAAATGGTAGGGAACGATCACTCCCTTAACCCGCCTGCCCCGGATATCGATTTCAAGGATGTCTCCCTCCCAACAATCACTGTCCATAAGGGCCAGGCAGATTCCCCTCAGTTCCGTCTGCTCGGTGGGGGTGGAATAGATGCCTCCTCCTGCAAATTTATAGTAAGGGACCATGGTGCCGCTGGTGACATACCCCACAGGGGAGCTGTTACGAAAAACGCGATATCCCTGGCGGGGGACCCCTTTTTCCATGAGCGCCACGGGCTGGACCCGGCGGGAGAGGTCTTTTGTGTCGGAAAAATCGTGGCAGGCGATCCGTTTGAAGGCCTCAAATTGCTTGAAAAGCGCCGTCCGGCCGATAAAGTCTCCTTTATGAGGGGAAAAACTGACGGCGAACCGGGCAAGGGGACAGGTGAATATCGGAATCGGCTTTCCTTCAGGGTCGTAGCCGAACTCGTGTCCGTAAAGGGGGAGGGAGGCTTCCAGCCTCAAAGTGTCGCGGGCTCCCAATCCCACGGGAGAAGCGCCGTTGGAAAGAATCCGATCCCACACCTTCGGGGCGTCTTCCTGTTTCAAGAAAAGCTCGAAGCATAGCGGCTCGCCGGTATATCCGGTTCTGCCGATCCGGACGGTCGCTTTGGCAACGACGGCGGTGGAAAGTGCGTTTCTCATCGGTTCGGGAAGCTGTCCTGAAACGAGAAGCTCCGTCATGATCTCTTTGGACCGGGGTCCCTGGAGGCTGAGCATGGAAAGGGATTCCGTGTGATCTTGAAGCCGAACGTCTTTGAAGCCTTTCAAGGTCGCATTGAAATGGTCCCAATCCTTTCGGGTGTTGGCCGCGTTGACTACCAGGAGATAGCTGTCTGCCACGAAACGGTAGAGGTAGGCATCGTCGATAGCGCCGCCTTCGGCATCGGCGATGATGGTGTATTGGCTCTCTTCCACTTCGAGGGCGGCGGCATTATTGGTCAGCACATGCTGGAGAAAGGATAGGGCATTTTTCCCGGAGACGATGAAGCGGCCCATGTGGGAAACATCGAAGAGGCCGGCCTCTTTTCGAGTGGCCAGATGCTCCTGAATGATGCCCGAGCGATAATGCAGAGGCATGTGCTACCCGCCGAAAGAGACAAGGTTGGCGCCCAGGGAAGCGTGGCGATCGTGCAAGGGTGTTTGACGCAGCGTTTCCATTTCCAGACTCCTTTTAATGGGTAAATTCCGGCATATTGGATATCCGACGGTCTGAAAGCTTCATACAAAGGCCCTTTCCTGTCAAGGCCTTTGTCTAAAAGCCTTCTCTGATGAGGCTCTGTAATTTCGATTGAATTTTCAGCGGTATTGTACTAATAAAAGCAAATAGATGTTTGAAATATAAAAGAGGGTGCATGCCGAAAAAGATACGTTTAGGTGGTGAAAACCTTAGCCTGGAAGACTTGGCTGCGGTAACCCGGAATGGGGCGCAAGTGGCGCTGACCCAAGAGGCCTCTCGTCGGATCCGGGCCGCCCGCCGGCTGGTGGATCAATGGATTGCCGAGGGGAGGATCATCTACGGGATGACCACGGGATTCGGGGTACTCAGCGATGTGAGGATCTCTCTGAAGGATACCCGGCAACTTCAAAAAAACATCCTCATGAGCCACGCCGCAGGCGTAGGGGAACTCCTGGACACCGAAACGGTAAGGGCGGTCATGGCCCTGAGGGTGCATGACCTTGCAATGGGACATGCGGGAATCCGCTTGGAGACCGTCCACCAGTTGATAGAGTGTCTCAATCGCGGAATCCATCCGGAAGTGCCGGCGCAGGGTTCGGTTGGCGCCAGCGGCGATTTGGTCCCTCTGGCTCACCTTGCCCTGGTCCTCATCGGCATGGGGATAGCCGTTTACCGCGGGAAACGGATGTCCGGAAAAACGGCCTTATCGAGGTGCGGTCTTAAACCTATTTCCCTCGAAGCCGGCGAGGGGCTTGCACTGGTAAACGGCACCCAGGTGATGACCGCCATCGGCGCCTTGACCCTTTACGATGCTCTTAAACTCGCGAAGAACGCGGATATCGCGGCGGCTATGAGTCTGGAGGTCCTGATGGGGAGCCGGACGGAGTTCGACCCCCGGATCCATCGGGTCCGACCCCATCCCGGCCAGGCAGCGGCGGCCGACAACATGCTCCGCATCACCAAAGACAGTGAAATCATCTCCTCTCACAAAGACTGCCGCAGGATTCAGGACGCCTACACACTGCGCTGTTCCCCTCAAGTGCACGGAGCGGGCAAAGACGCCGCGGCATACGCGAAGAAGGTCCTGGAGACCGAAATGAACGCTTTCACCGGGAATCCCGTTATCTTTACCGAAGATAAAACATTTCTATTAGGGGGTAATTTCCACGGTCAGCCCGTGGCCATGGCCCTCGACTTTTTGGGAATAGGGATCTGCGAGTGGGGGGCGATCTCCGAGCGCCGGGTGGAACGGCTGGTAAACCCCCAGCTCAGCGGGCTTCCGGCCTTCCTGGTGGCCGACGGCGGCTTAAATTCCGGCTTTATGATCGCCCAATACACGGCCGCGGCCCTGGTCTCGGAAAACAAAGTCCTGGCTCATCCGGCATGTGTGGATTCCATCCCCACATCGGCCAACAAGGAGGACCATGTCTCCATGGGGACCATATCGGCGCGAAAGTGCCGGGCGATCTTGAAAAACGTGGAGCACGTCATCGCCATCGAGATGCTGTGCGCTGCCCAGGCCATGGATCTTTTCACCAACATGAAACCGGGAAAAGGGACACGGACGGCCTATCGGATCATCCGGGAGACTGTCAGCCATCTGGATATCGACCGCGTCCTTTCGATGGATATCGCCGCGTTAACGGACCTGGTTCGAAGCGGCGCCATCGTCGATGCCGTGGAAGACGCCGTGGGTCCTCTGAACTGATGTCCGCCTCATGCTTTGAGCCAGGCCGAATCCTTGGATAAAATTTCGCTGAGATACGGCAACGACCTCATCGATTGGGACCTTTCCGGTGATGTTGTTCTTTTCGATGTCCGGGACCCAAAATCCCGGTGCGACCCGGAACGCTTTTTTCTTCAAGCCGGTCAGGCCATAGATTCCGCCAGACCGGACCTGAGCCGGGTCGGCATCGTTGTCGCGGATAAAACACGCCTGTGCAATTATCCGATTTATCTTCCCAGGTTGATGGAGGCATTTGAGAAGCGAGGCATCGATTCCGGCCGGATCCGGTTTTTCATTGCCTACAGCACCCATGCCCGGCAAAGTGATGCTGAAAGCTTTGTCGCCTACGGCGAAGTCTATCGCCGTTTTACCTTTATCCATCACGATGGCAGCAACCCGGACTCCTTTGCGCTCTTGGGTGAAACATCCCGAAAGATCCCGGTTTTGATGCGAAAAGATCTTCTGGAGTGTACGTTTGTTTTAACTTTCGGTGCGATTTCCCACCATTATTTTGCTGGATATGGGGGTGGGCGGAAGCTGATCTTTCCGGGTTTGGGGTTCCGGGAGGCTGTCTATCTCAATCATGCCCTTTTCCTGGATAGGGCCGAGAAGCGATTGGCGCCGGGCTGCCGACCGGGAGTTTTGGACGGCAACCCTTTGGCCGAGGACCTCGAGGAGCATGAAGCCTTTTTTCAAGCCCATATGGCCATCCATGGCATCCTGGACCGAAACGGGAAGGTTTGTGAGCTGATTTTCGGGGCCGGTCCTTCCGATTTTCGGAAAGCCTGCGCCGAGCATGCGCGAAATTGCGAACTCCCCGATGGAAAGAGGTATTCGTGGGTTCTGGCGTCATGCGGGGGTCATCCCAGGGACATCAACTTCATCCAGAGCCACAAGGCGATTCAGAACGCCTCTCTTTTCGTCGAGGACGGGGGGACGCTGGTGGCATTGGCCCGGTGCCGGGATGGGGTGGGCTCCAGCACCTTCTTACCTTATTTTTCCATGGAGGGATTTGCCGGAGCATTTGAGAGGCTTTCTATGCGATACGAGGGAAACGGTGGGACCGCCCTTTCCATGATGACTAAAACCGCCCGGATCAGAATTATCATGATTACGGACCTTGACGAAAAAACCTGCCGGATCATTGGGGTTAAAAAGGTTTCGCATAATCAGGCGTTACGATACATTCAAAACCGAAAAGGGGCCATGGCCGTGCTTCCCAACGCCGGTCTTTTGGTTCGGGTTCCAAAGGGCCCTGTTCATGGGATCAGGAGTAAAGATCGATGAAGAAAGAGACTGCACCGGATTCAGAGTCTGTACGTCGCCGGTTTCCGGACTTTCCCGAAATTCCGTATATCGAAGGGGACGGCACCGGTCCGGATATTTGGAAGGCCACCCGTATGGTTCTGGATTCGGCCGTGGGCCATGCCTATAAAGGAAAACGGGGTATTCGCTGGAAGGAGGTGCTGGCAGGTGAAAAGGCCTTCCGGGAGTCCGGGAGTTTCCTCCCGGATGAGACGCTTCAGAGCATCCGGGAACACGGTATCGCCATCAAGGGACCGCTGACGACCCCTGTTGGAAAGGGGATCCGCAGTGTTAACGTGGCCCTGCGCCTGGAGATGAACCTTTTCGCATGCATCCGGCCGGTAAAATATATCCCGGGGGTACCCAGCCCCATGCGTCACCCGGAAAAGGTGGATATGGTCGTATTCCGGGAAAACACCGAAGATGTTTATACAGGGTTGGAATGGGAGGCTGATTCGGCGATTGCCAAAAAAATCATCGCCCTCGTTCAAGAAGAGACGGGGAAAAAAATCCGTCCAGGCTCGGGGATAGGGCTCAAACCCATGAGCCGTTTCGGAACGCGCCGTTTGGTGGGCATGGCGATTCAATATGCCCTTGAGCATGGGCGACGCAGTGTAACGCTCGTGCACAAGGGAAACATCATGAAATTCACCGAGGGAGCCTTTCGCAACTGGGGATACGAATTGGCCCGCGAAAAATTCGCCGATGTGACTGTAACGGAAGAAGCCCTCTTGAGTGAACAAGGGCAAATGGTCTTAGATGGAAAAATCGTCATCAAAGACCGGATCGCGGACGCCATGTTTCAACAAATTCTGCTTCGCCCCGAAGAGTACGATGTCCTGGCCATGCCGAACCTGACCGGAGACTATATGTCCGACGCACTGGCTGCCATGGTGGGAGGACTCGGGATGGCGCCTGGGGCCAATATCGGGGACGGATACGCGGTGTTTGAAGCCACCCATGGGACTGCTCCGAAATACGCCGGGCTCGATAAGGTGAATCCGGGCTCTCTAATCCTGTCAGGGGCTCTCATGCTCGATTACATGGGATGGAAGGAGGCCGGAGACCTTGTCCGAGAAGGCCTTGGCAGCGCCATTTCACAAAAACGGGTTACCTACGACCTGGCTCGACAGATGGAAGGGGCCGTGGAACTCTCCTGCTCGGGGTTTGCCCGGGCCATCGCGGATCATTTCAGAAAATGATCCGCCTGCAGGGGGTTTCACCCCAAGGGTTTGAAAACAGTTTATTCCCCGGAATCGAAGCGGTCGCCGGGTGTGGCGCACAAAACGGCATCAAAGTACGGATGTCCGTTGACAAAATCGATATCATTTTCTATGAAAAAAATGAAATCCCCTCTCCGCATTCCAACCGTTTTATGGGATATCGTCCGGTCCGGCTAACACAAAAGGAGGCCTCCGATGCCCGAAATCGGCTCCAAAGACCCGGAGGATCAGCGACAAAAAGCCTTCAAGGAGAGCCCTGACGCCAGCGCCAGGTTCGAGGAGAAACTGAAAAACAGCGACGTGACCACCCAGGCGCTACTGAATGCATCCGTGGACCGGGCACTGCTGCCTAATGCCGATCGACGGAATCTCGAAGACCAGGTAAAAGAACGGACCGCCGCGCTGGAGGGGACAAATACCAGACTTAAGGAGGAAATCGAGGAGAAGCGCCTTGCTGAAGAAGAGCTTTCCCGGGAAAAAAAGCGCCTGGAGTCCCTGATCGAATTCAATGCCCAGGCCATCGTGGTCTTGGATGAAAATCACCGGGTGGTTTCGTGCAACCGGGCATTTGAAGAGCTTTTCGGCTATCAAGAAGAAGAGATTCAAGGCGCCTTTATTGATGAGTTGGTAGCACCGCCGGAGTCTTTCCAGGAGGTCGTTTCGCTTACCCGTGTAACCCTGTCCGGCCGGGCTGTCCGTACGTTGGGGATGCGCAAACGTAAAGACGGCAGTCTCGTGGAAGTGGAACTCTTCGGAGTCCCGGTCATCCTTGACGGCAAGGTGAAGGGGTCCTACGGAATCTATCAGGATCTGTCCGAGCTGCGAAAGACCGAAAAGTCGCTGCGGGAAAGCGAATCCCGGTACCGTGCACTCTTCGAGGAGGCCGAGCGCGCCCGCGATATCTATCAGCGTCTCCTCCATTCCTCCGCGGACTCCATCGTCATCTACGACATGCAGGGAAACGTCAGTTACCTAAGCCCCAGTTTTACAAGGACCTTCGGCTGGACCCGGGAAGAACTGCAAGGGAATCCGATTCCTTTTGTTCCGGAATCCGAAAAGGAAAGAACGCTGAAATGCATTATGAAACTCATTGAGGATGGCGCGCCGGTCCAGGGGTTCGAGACCCGCCGCTTCACCAAGGACGGGAGGATCCTGGACATTTCCATCAGTGCGTCAAGGTACCATGACCACGAAGGAAATCCGGCCGGCATGCTGGTCATTTTAAGGGACGTGAGCGAAAAAAAGAGCCTGGAAGCCCAGCTCTTCCAGGCCCACAAGATGGAGGCCGTCGGAACCCTGGCCGGGGGGGTGGCTCATGATTTCAATAACCTGCTCCAAGCCATCTCCGGGTTCACTCAACTGCTGCTCATGGAGAAGGGTTCGAATGATCCGGAGCGCGGCAGGTTGGAGGGCATCGAGAAAGCGGTTCGAAGGGCCGGTGAACTCACCCGGCGTCTTTTGTTTTTTGGCCGCAAGGTGAACCCTCAACTCAAACCGCTGGATATGAATCGTGAAGTGGAAGGGGCGTGCAGTCTTTTGGAGAGAACCATCCCTAAAATGATTCAAATCGAGACGGACCTGGCCCGACCCCTCGATTTGATCAACGCCGACGCCGTGCAGATAGAACAGATCTTCATGAACTTGATCATCAACGCGAGAGATGCCATGCCGGAAGGGGGAAAAGTGACCCTGCGCACCCAAAATGCAGTTCTGGACGAGCCCTTCTGCAAAAGAAATATTGGGGCTGTTCCCGGACGGTATGTGTGGCTTTCCATCGAAGATACCGGGTGCGGTATGGAAAAATGGATCATGGACCGGGTTTTTGAGCCGTTTTTCACCACTAAGGAAACCGGCAAAGGGACGGGCCTCGGGCTGGCCGTGGTTTACGGCATCGTGAAAAATCACCGAGGATACATTACCTGCCGAAGTGAGCCGAATCAGGGTACCCGATTCGATATCTATCTTCCCGCCATCGCTTTGGTAAATAGCGCTTCGAAAGCAGCCGGGACGAACAAGGCCGGGGAAAAGATTCCCGGAGGAAACGAGACCCTCCTTTTGGTGGATGACGAGGCTTCCCTCAGGGAAATCGGAAAGGCGATGCTTCGACGCTTTGGATACCGTGTATGGGAAGCCGATAGCGGGGAGCAGGCGGTTGCCCTTTACCGGGAGAAAATCGGCCAGATCGATTTAGTGATTTTGGATTTGAATATGCCGGGTATGGGTGGATTCAAGTGTCACCAGGAGCTGATCCAAATCAATCCCAATGTCAAGATCGTCGTGGCCAGCGGGTTTTTAGAGGATGAGCGCCACAACAAAGGGATGGCTTCCGGGGTGAAGGCCTTTGTCGATAAGCCCTATCGGGTGGTCGAGCTTCTTTGCGCCGTCAGAAATTCCCTGGACGGGAAATGAACGGATAAAATGCCCGCCGGACGTTACCTTGTCACACCGGATTCGGCGTAGATCGCCTCAGTAGGGGCGAAAAATCTTTCGACCCCTGTACGGGCGCAAAATGTTGCGCCCCTACCGTGCCATCCCAATTTTGAGTTTTTACGATTTCATCAAATTTGGGATGCCGAAAGTGCAAGTGGATTTGTAGGAAGAATCATTACGGGTATGAGGTAGGTGGCGGTATTGAATAAAAACGAGTTCGTCAGAACGATCCGAGTCAACGGAGCATCTATACGCTGCTATAATGTCTTGGCGCTGGAAGAAAAGGGGATCGGTCATATCTCCGAATTGCCTTTTTCCATCCGAATATTATGCGAGAACCTGCTTCGGCATCTTGACGGAACCGTGGTGACCGATGCGGACTTTGAAAAGATCGCCCGATGGGCCGGTCGGTATGATGCCCCGGTGGAGATTCCCTTTCATCCGGCCCGGGTCCTCATGCAGGATTTCACCGGGGTTCCGGCTGTGGTGGATCTTGCTGCTATGCGCGACGCCGTCCGAGACTTGGGGAAAGACCCCAAAGCGATCAACCCTCTCATCCCCGTAGAGCTTGTCATCGATCACTCTGTCCAGCTTGATTATTTCGGCACCACCGACGCCCTGGAAAAGAACGTGGCCAAGGAATACAAGCGGAATCGGGAGCGCTACGCCCTCTTGAAGTGGGCACAGAAAAGCTTTGGAAACTTCAAAGTGGTCCCCCCCAATTCGGGGATCTGCCACCAGGTCAACCTCGAACACCTGGGAAGAGTAGTCGTGACTCAAAAGGAGGGTGACGGTTTGCTGGCCTTCCCGGACACCCTGGTGGGGACCGATTCCCACACGACCATGATCAACGGCATCGGTGTGGTGGGGTGGGGCGTAGGTGGCATCGAGGCGGAAGGGGTAATGCTCGGGCAGCCTTATTTCATGGCCATCCCTGAAGTCATCGGAGTCCGCCTTTCCGGAGCCCTCGGTCCGGGAGCCACAGCCACAGACCTTGTTCTTGCCGTCACAGAGATGTTGAGAAAAAAAGGAGTGGTGGAGAAGTTCGTAGAATATTTCGGGCCGGGAGTGAAAACCCTCACCGTGCCCCAGCGCGCCACTATCTCCAACATGAGCCCCGAATGCGGCGCCACCATCAGTTTATTTCCCATCGACGAAAAGACCATCGATTATCTCGTTTTGACCCGTGGAAAAAACCACGCGCGGATCGTGGAGGCGTACGCCAGGGCGTGCGGCTTTTTTGCCTTGGAGGAGCGCAGGGTGCGTTATTCGGAGGTCCTGGAACTGGATCTTGCTTCCGTGCGCCCCGCTGTTGCGGGACCTGCAAGACCCCAGGACCGGATCGAGATCCAAAACCTGAAGGCCGCTTTTGTCGATTTAATGGCATGTGCTTATAAACGGGATACCGATCCGGCCCAGCTATCTATTTTCCGGGATGAATCGGGGAGCCAAAACATATGGCCTTCGGACTGCCGTCCTTCCGACCGGCGTGTCTTCGAAGTGGATATCCACGGGAAAAAGGATAGCATTGGAGACGGAAGTGTCGTTATCGCCGCCATCACGAGCTGCACCAACACCTCCAATCCGGAGGTACTCATCGGAGCCGGTCTCCTGGCCAAGGCCGCAGTCGAAAAGGGCCTGAAAATCCCCGTCTCGGTGAAAACCTCGTTGGCTCCCGGGTCCAGGGTGGTGGAGGATTACCTGAAGGCCGCCGGACTTCTCCCGTATCTCGAGGGTCTGGGCTTCCATGTGGCGGGTTTCGGGTGCACGACCTGCATCGGCAACAGCGGCCCCCTGCACCCGGAAATCGAAAAGATCATCAACGACCGTCATCTTACGGTGGCCGCGGTCCTTTCCGGAAACCGGAACTTCGAGGCCCGGATCCACCAGAAGGTGCGGGCCAATTTTTTAGCCTCCCCCATGCTCGTCGTTTGTTTCGCACTTGCCGGGAAGATCGATATCGATCTGACCCAAGAGCCCATCGGATTGGATCCCAACGGTGAACCGGTATACCTGAAAGACATCTGGCCTTCCAAAGAAATGGTGCAACGGCTCATCGAACGCCACGTCAAGAGGCGATTTTTTCAAAAGACCTATCGACGGGTTTTTAAGGGAGATACGTTCTGGAAGGAGATGTCGGCGGGAAAGAGCACCACATTCCCGTGGGCCCAAGGATCGACCTATATAAAAGAGCCGCCATATTTCGAAGGGTTCAGGATGGAGAGGGAAGATTCAAAGGACATCGATGACGCTCGGGTGCTATTGTACCTCGGGGATTCGGTGACTACCGACCATATTTCTCCGGCCGGCGCGATTCCCAGCAGTTCTCCGGCCGGCCGATACCTCATGGATCAAGGCGTTTCCCCCGTGGATTTCAACTCCTATGGAGCCCGCAGGGGGAATCATGAGGTGATGATACGGGGGACATTCGGCAATATCCGGATCAAGAACAAGCTGGTGGCGCCCAAGGAAGGGAGCTTTACCCTCAAGTTTCCGGGAAAAAAAGAGATGGCTGTCTTCGATGCCGCTTGCGCTTATAAAAAGGAAGGGATTCCCCTGGTGGTTTTAGCCGGGAAAGAATACGGGACCGGCTCATCCCGGGATTGGGCGGCCAAAGGGACCCGGCTTCTGGGTGTTCGAGCCGTAATTGCTGAATCCTTCGAGCGGATCCATAGGAGCAACCTGGTGGGGATGGGGATCTTGCCGCTTGTTTTTACCGAAAAAGGGGCACTCGAAGCGCTGAAGCTTTGCGGATCCGAAATCGTTTCCATCCGGGGAATCGCATCGGTTCAGCCCCGGAAGAGACTCGAGGTAACGGCGGTGAAAGAAGACGGATCGATGCTTCGGTTTCCGGTCATCGCTCGGCTCGATACGCCCATTGAGGTGGACTATTTCCTGCATGGCGGAATCCTGCCGTATGTCGTAAGGAAGATTCTGAAAGCCGCCGATTGAAAACAGCTTCGGGACGTGGTAGGGTAGCCCAACTTTTTAGCCGGTATTCGGGTGATGAAAAGCAGAAAGAAGAACGGTTTTAAGGAATAAAAGGATATAGATGGCCAAGGCGAAATTAAAAGAACATCGCATCCAGACAGACTGGTGCAAAGGGTGCGGGATTTGCGTGGCATTTTGCCCGAAGTCGGTGCTGGAACTGAATGCACAGGACAAAGTCAGTGTTGTGCGTCCGCAGGACTGTATCTGTTGCCGACTTTGTGAACTCAGGTGCCCGGACCTCGCCATCGAAGTGGTTGCGGAGCCGGAGGTTTCCGAATGAAGAAGAACATCAAGTTTGTCCAGGGAAACGAAGCCTGTGTCGAAGGGGCGCTTTACGCCGGTCTCGACTTTTTCGCCGGATACCCGATCACCCCCTCCACGGAGATCGCCGAGCATCTGTCCCACCGGCTTCCGCAGCAAGGCGGCAAGTTTATCCAGATGGAAGACGAAATCGCCTCCATGTGCGCCATTATCGGAGCGTCACTGACCGGCCACAAGGTGATGACGGCCACAAGCGGTCCGGGGTTCTCCCTGATGCAAGAGGCCCTGGGATATGCCATCATGACGGAGATTCCCTGTGTGATCGTAAACGTCCAGCGGGGGGGACCGTCCACCGGGCTTCCCACCAGTGTTTCTCAAGGGGACATCAACCAGGCCCGGTGGGGAACCCATGGCGATCACGCCGTGATCGCCCTCACCGCTTCCAATCATCAGGACGTTTTCCTCATGACCGTGGAGGCCTTCAACCTGGCGGAAACTTACCGGACCCCGGTGATCCTCCTTTTCGACGAGGTGGTAGGGCACATGCGGGAGCGTCTGATTCTGCCCGAAAAAGACGAGATCCCCCTGCTCGAACGGCTGCGGACCTCCGTGCCGGAAGGTGTCGATTATCATCCGTATCTTCCCCGGGAGGATGGCCGTCTTCCCATGTCGGACTTCGGCGGGGTGCACCGCTACAATGTGACGGGGCTGTTCCATGACATGTGGGGGTTTCCGTCGAATAATCCCGGCGTAGTCCAGGGATTGTTGCGACATCTCATCGATAAGATCAATAACAACACAAATCGAATCGCCCGGTGCAAGGAATATTTTGTGGATGACGCCCAGGTCCTGCTCATTTCCTACGGATCCTCGGCGAGAAGTGCGTTGCATGTCGTCCAAAACCGACGGCCCCGAGGAGAAAGGGTCGGGCTTCTGGAGCTTCAGACCTTGTGGCCGTTTCCTATCGATCTGATCCGCGACCGCTGCAAGACTCCGGAGATCGTTCTGGTGGTGGAGATGAACATGGGGCAGATCCTGCAGACCGTCAAACTGGCGGTGGACGATCCGGAAAAGGTTTTTTTGGCCAATCGAATCGACGGATCACTCATTACGCCCACGGATATCCGTAACATCCTCCGGGTGATCCAGGGAAGAGGGGTTTAGAAGGATGCCGGTCAAAGATTACATTCGGGAACGCTTTTTCCCCCATATGTGGTGTCCGGGTTGCGGCCACGGGATCGTCATGAACGCCCTGATTCGGGCCATTGAGGATCTGGGCCTGAGCAAAAACGAAATCGTCATGGTTTCGGGCATCGGTTGCTCCTCCCGAATATCGGGGTACCTCGATTTTCACACCTTGCACACCCTCCACGGCCGGGCTCTGGCCTTTGCCACGGGCGTCAAGATGGGGCTCCCGGGACTCAATATCATTGTCCCCATGGGGGATGGGGACGCCTTGGCCATCGGAGGGAATCATTTTATCCATGCGGCCCGGCGCAATATCGAGATGACGGCCATCATTATGAACAACCGGATTTACGGGATGACCGGCGGACAATACAGTCCTTTGTCCGGATACGGCACCCTGGCCACCACCGCGCCTTACACGAACATCGACTATGACTTCGATGTGGTCGAGCTTTCCATCGCCGCCGGGGCCACCTTCGTGGCGCGCGCCACCACCTACCATGTGCAGCAGATGATCGATGTTCTTAAGAAAGCCATCCTGCATGAAGGTTTTTCAGTGGTGGAGATTCTGTCCCAGTGCCCCACCTATTTCGGGAGAAAAAACAAGATGGGAAGCGCCGTGGAAATGATGGCCTATTACAGGGATCACACCACGCCCTTAGGTTCTAAAGCGAAAAAGGAAAACCCGGATCTTATCGAGCGCGGCATATTTGTCCAGAAGGAGAGGCCGGAATACTGCCGGGAATACGATAAAATCATTGAACGGGCCAAAACCAAAGGCAAATGAGGAAATTTGCGGCATGAATCGATGCAGGATGGTCTTTTCCGGTTCAGGGGGTCAGGGGGTGATCACCGCGGCCATTATCCTGGCCGAAGCCGCGGTGCTCTATGAGGACCTGATGGCTGTCCAGTCCCAGTCCTACGGGCCGGAGGCCCGAGGGGGCGCCACACGAACCGATGTCATCATCTGGGATAGCGAGATCCATTTCCCCAAGGCCAATGAGCCTAATGTTCTGGTCTGTCTGACGCAGGAAGCCTATAATAAATTTTATGCCATCATTCGTCCCGGAGGGCTGCTCATCACCGATATCCGGTACGTCAAAATTGAGCGAAAAGTTGATGCCCGGCAAATCGAGCTTCCCATGTATCAAAAGGTCATGGAAAAAATAGGTAAGCCCATCGTTTTCAATATCTGCATGCTGGGGGTTGTGGTGGGACTCACTCAGGTCATCAAATCCGAATCCATTCTGAAGGCGCTTAAAGATCGCATTCCGCCCAGCTTTCTGGAAATCAACACCCAGGCCCTTGAACTCGGAGTGGCCATGGGCCAGGAGCCCAGATTATAACTTGGGTCTCAAAGTGACCGCCTTATCCGACGGTTGGCTCATGCAAGCCCTTAAGGCTGCGGCGGCAGACCTTGCAGGTCTTTACATCCATGTTCCTTTTTGCCTTAAAAAATGCCCATATTGCGATTTTTATTCCGTCACCGACCTTGAGCTGAAACCGGCCTATCTCCGGTCGGTTTTCAGCGAAGTGGAGATCGTTTCAAAGGATTGGGTCGATCTTACCTTTGATTCCATTTATTTTGGAGGCGGGACCCCTTCCTTGCTTTCATCTCATGAGATCGGAGGGATCCTGGAAAAAGCCAGAAACCGGTTCCGATTTTCAAGCGATACAGAGGTTACGCTGGAAGTCAATCCCGGTACCGTGGATCCTAAGAGCCTTGAAGCGTATCGGATGGCCGGAATCAACCGGATCAACATCGGCGTCCAGTCCTTTAATCCTCGAAACCTGGCGTTTCTGGGGCGCATCCATACAGACGCCGAGGCTGTGGCGGCAATAGAAGGGGCCGGCCGGGCCGGGTTTACGAATATCGGCATCGACCTGATCTATGGTCTTCCCGATCAGACGGAACAAGTATGGCTTGCGGATTTGAAAAAAGCCGTGGACTTGAACCCGAGTCACCTGTCCTGTTACCTGCTTTCCTATGAGCCGGGAACGGTTCTTTACACCCGGCGGGAGTCCGGAGAAGTTGAGCCGCTGCCCCAGGTGCGGCAAGCGGACCTGTTTCTGACAACGTCTGGCTACTTGGAGGATCATGGGTTTGAGCATTACGAGGTTTCCAATTTTGCCCGAATGGGAGAAGGCATCTCGGGTTTCAACCGATCCAGGCATAACCAGAAATATTGGATATTCGCTTCCTATGCGGGACTGGGACCCGGCGCCCACTCATTTCGAGAAAACAAGCGATGGTGGAATATCAGGGACATCGATGGATACTTGGAGGAAACAAGGTCGGACATGCGGCCCGTGGGAGGTGAAGAGACGCTCTCCACGATCCAGCAGCAGATGGAGGCCGTCTATTTGGGGCTCAGAAGGCGGGAGGGCATCGCCGTGAAAGATTTTGAAAAGCGATTCGGCCTGTCGTTTGACGGCTGCGTTTCAAAGACGGCTGAACGCCTGACACGGGAAGGGTTTGCGACCTTTTCGTCGGAGCGTTTTTCCCTCACCCGGCGCGGGATGCTCTTTCTGGACGGGGTTGCGGAAGCACTCATTTCATGTTTGCCTTAATAACCAAATGGCCTGTCACGGGTCTGCTCCGCTTTCGGTCTGACTAAGTGGAAAGAGTCTTGATCAGGACGGTGAGATAAAATCGGGCGTGGCTGATGGGTGCGGCCATGTTGGCCCGATGATTGGCGAAAAACCCGCTCAGGTTGTTGTTGAAAATGATCCAGGGATCGATTTGGGTGGCAAGCTTCAAAGATTCGATGGCATGATGGAGGACTTCTGTTCCTCTGCGGGATTCTATGGTGACGTCGAAATCCACGGAAACGGCTTCCAGGAGGGTCAGCATGGCACTGGCCACTCCCTTGGCGTAATAGAAATAGTCGTCGGCCATGAAGAAACTGACGCGGGTCCCGTCTTTTTCCCGCTGCTTGACGAGGTTTTCGTCGCAGCTTCCCAGAAGATCTTCGTACACCATGAGTAACGGGATGAGGTTGTCGGTTCGCGAATAAAAGGAAGCCTGCCTTTTTTCGAGCTTCTTGAAGAAGAGTTTGAGCTCTTCGAGCCCATCTTTATATTTCGATTCCGCAGAGGGAAACCAGTACTTATCGGCACTGATCATGAACCAGTTCATGGCGCTTTCCAGGTTCCGGTCGAATGCCTCCGTGCTTCCGGTCCGGGAAATCCTTTCCGCCAGGATCACCGCAGTGCGGCGGGTGGCTTCGAGCGCGCCCAGTTGGAAGTTATTTACGTTGTCCGTGAACTGGATCAGGTCGTTGGGACGCCACCCCCAAAACCGTTCTTTAAGTTCATGTTCCAGCGGCTTAATGGTGGCGTTGACAAGAGCCATCCCCCTGACCGGAAACCTCACCTGAACAGGGGATTGAGTTTCATGTCCTTCGGCGGTGGGAGGCTCATGTTCTGCCGAAACGTCAGGATGCTTTGATTCGATATTACTTTTTGGCTGAATCTCCGGAGCCTGTCCGGTAACGTCCCGGACCTGCTGGGTGCTGTGGGGAACTTCCGGAGAGGAAACCGTATGACCGGCCGGTTGCTCCGGCTTTTCAAGAAGAACGGGCTGCGCGACTTGATCTTTATGGGGTGCGGGAATGTTCGGGTTTGCGGACGAAGCCGTATCGGAGTGGGATGCGGGCTCCTGAACGCTCGTTTTTTGGCCGGAAAAATAGCCCATTATCGTGCCGAGGATCCAGAGAACGGCCACGGTAGAAAGGATCCCGATGACCATGCGCTTTGCTGCAAATCGTTTGAAGGCTTTTTTGTCTTCCTGCCCTGTGGATTCGGTGTTTGCGTTCTCCATGGTATTACATTCTTTCCTGCTTGTCGGGTTTAATCCTGAGTTTGCGGGCGTCTCCGACCCTGATGGTGATGTTTTTTGCGTCGAAGTATTCCAAAAGCGGGATCACAAATTTCCTCGATGCACCGGTCATCTCTTTAAATTGAGGGGTCGAGATCTCCTCGTGGTCCTGGAAAAAAGCCTTCAGGCGGCTCATTAGATCCTCAATGATTCCTGTGCCGAAGAATAAATTCTCTTTTACTTTAATCAGGCGCCCCTCGTCAACCAGAACCGAAAGGATCTCTCCGGCTTTCTTGGGATCCATGTCCAGGTCCTTACACAGCTCGCTGAAATAAGGGGGCATAAGTCCGGATTTTTCATAGGCAGCAAGGATCCTGTTTTGCAGTACTTGCTGGTCCTTTCCGAGGGCCACCGTATGGGAAGCGATGCGGATGGATTGTTCTTCCTGAACTATCTGCTTTTGCTCAATCATTTCGCCGACGGCCATTTGAAAAGCTTTGGGATGGACGGTTTTCGGGAACCGGGAACGGAGTTCTTCCTTGGGTATTCCGGTTCTCAAGGGATATTGGCGGTGATAGCGATTCAGATGGTTGACGATTTCCGCCTTGAACGTTTCGAAATTGTCGGCATGCAAAAAGGTGCGGGTTTCTTTGTCTAAAAGGAGGATCTGCCTTTTCGACAAGCATTGCTCCAGGATCCGCTGGAGGGCTTTATCCGTAATGGCGGTCATGAGGACGAGATCTTGAAAACCGATGCCGGTTAACCCGGATTCCAGGGCCTGGTATAAAACGACTTTTTCAGGAGGGTCTTCACTGAGACGGCGAAGCCTTAAGATGATTTCACTTTTGAATCGCTTGTGCTTTTGCGGAATGGGGTTCAGGATGCTCCCGCCGCCGATGGTGCGGATCGGCGATAAGCTTCTGAGGACGAAACGGTCTCCCTTAACACCGGTGATCGGCATTTCCAGGCGTATCTGGGCCACGGTTGTATCCCCCGGCGAAAGCTCTTCGCAATCCAAAAGGATCACGTTTCCGATCAATTCGCTGGTTCCGGTGTGAAGCCGCACCCGGGTATGATTTTTAATCGCTTTCGGGTTGCTTTTCAGAAAATGGAGCTGGGCGTCGAGCATATAAGAGGGTTTCAGTGTACCCGGCCTGGCGATGATTTCCCCTCTTTCAATGGCCGATTTTTCCACACCCTGCAGATTGATGGCGGTGCGCATTCCGGCTTCGGCGGCGGTGACGCTGTCGTTATGCACCTGGATCCCTCTCACTTTCGACGAAACGCCGGAGGGATAAATGGTCACAACCTCTCCCAGTTCCACCCGGCCGGAGATGAGTGTCCCGGTGATCACCGTTCCGAAGCCCTTCATGGTGAAGACGCGGTCTATGGGGATACGTAAGAGCGAAGACTCCGGTCGATCGGGAATGACGGCGCACAATGTGCCTATGGCCTTCTGTAGCTCCGAAAGACCCTGGCCGGTCGTAGAGGAAACCGGAAGGATGGGCGCCTTCTCCAAAAAAGTCCCCCGGGTGAATGCCCGCATGTCCTCCTGGACCAATTCGAGCCACTCCTCGTCCACCATGTCGATTTTTGTTAGGGCAATGAGACCGTATCGAATACCGAGAAGGGTGCAGATCTCCATATGTTCAACGGTCTGGGGCATGACCCCTTCATCCGCAGCGATGACCATGATGACCAGATCGATCCCTGTGGCGCCGGCCACCATATTTTTCACAAAGCGCTCGTGTCCCGGAACATCCACGATGCCGAGGTGGTAACCTCCGGGGATATCCATGAAGGCAAATCCCAATTCAATGGTGATCCCACGGAGCTTTTCCTCCTTGAGCCGGTCCGTGTCGATGCCGGTCAGCGCCTTGATCAGACTTGTTTTTCCGTGATCAATGTGTCCGGCCGTGCCGAGGATGATTCGCTTCAAGGGATTTAGATTACCTCCGTTTTCAAATTCGAGGGGATGCAGTCATCCGGATTATTGCTTTTTTCGGAGTCGCAGATATTCCGTCACATAGGCCATCATCACCATCAGCACAGCCAAAAAACCGACGCGTACGGGATCGATTTTCCCAAAAAACATTTTGGCGATGAGGACAGACAAGACAAGTCCCAAAATAGCCCGAAGGACGAAGGTTTGTATCCGATTCATCGATGTTCCTTTCAAAAAGACATTGTCGATCTTATTACAGGATGCGTTAGAAGGGGTCAACACTCTGGTTCCTTCGTAGTGATACCGAAAGCAATTGATTTTGAAAATTGATGAAATCGTAAAAACTCAATATTAGGATGGCAAAGTAAAAAGATTCAGATGCAAGGCGCGCAAATCCTGAGGAATGAGGCGTACATATGGGTACGCCACAATGACGAAGGATGCAGTGCAACGCAGCAGATGGACTTTTTACGAAGCCATCAAAATTAGCTTGAACCTGATAGAGCACCCAACTATACTGATTATCTTAAAATATAATCCCGCTTTGAAACTGGAGTTTTTCGGATAATTTAAGGAAGGCGATCCGTGGTCAAAATCGGCATCATCGGCGGATCCGGCTTGGACGATCCTGAAATCCTGCTGGATCCAAAGGAGATAGAAGTCGACACGCCATATGGCAGGCCGACTTCTCCTCTTTCCGTCGGCACCATCCATGGAAAAATGGTTGTGTTGGTATCCCGCCATGGGAAAAAGCACCAAAACAGCCCGTCCGAGATCAATTTCAGGGCCAATATATTTGCCCTTAAGAAGCAAGGCGTCACCCATATCCTGGCCACCACAGCCTGCGGCAGCTTGAAGGCAGGAATCGGGAAGGGAGATTTCGTCATCATTGATCAGTTCATCGATTTTACCCGATTGCGAAAAAACACCTTTTGGGAGTCGTTTGAAAAGGGGACCAACCATAGCCCTATGGCCGACCCTTTTGATGCGACTCTCCGAAAGATCCTGCATGATTCCGCCATTGAGTTGAAATTAAAAACCCATTATGGGGGGACCGTGGTGACCATTGAAGGACCCCGGTTTTCCACCCGTGCCGAATCCCGGATGTTTCAGGCCTGGGGAGGAGACGTGATCAATATGTCGGTGGCCACCGAAGCCGCCTTGGCTAACGAGGTCAAGATCCCCTATGCCGTAGTAGCCATGTCGACCGATTATGACTGTTGGAAAGAAGACGAACCCCCCGTATCTTGGGAGGAAATCATTGTGGTCTTCAATAAGAACGTTGAAAATGTTAAAAAGCTTCTCGTTCATGCCATCGGAAGGATCGAGTGAGGGATTTAAAAATGGATTTAAAAGAAGCAATTCGTACCGTTCCCCATTGGCCCATTGAAGGGGTGATGTTCCGGGATATCACCACCCTCCTTCAGGATCCCGGAGCCTTTCGAAAGGCCTGCGACCTTTTTTACGAACGGTATCGGGACATGGACCTTGACAAGGTTGTTGGGATTGATGCCAGGGGGTTCATCTTCGGATCGGTTTTGGCTTACAAGCTGAATACCGGGTTTGTCCCGATCCGAAAAAAGGGAAAACTCCCCTACAAGACCGTCAGCGAATCCTATACCCTGGAATATGGAACCAGCGTCGTCGAGATTCACGAAGACGCCATCCGGAAAGGGGAAAGGGTCCTTATTATGGACGACCTGATTGCCACCGGCGGGACCATTTCAGCGGCCACCCGACTGGTGGAAAGGCTCGGCGGTATCATCGTCGAGTGTGCCTTCCTGGTGGGGTTGCCTGATTTGAAAGGTAGGGAGTTGATCCAAAATTACAAGATTTTTACCCTCACCGAGTTTGAGGGGGAATAGGTTTCCCAAAGGATTTTCGGATCTTTTCGCATATTTTTTCAGTCTCTGTAAGGAGGCCGGAAAGGTCCAGGGTTTGAAGCCGGCCATCCCGAACCACCAGTTTCCCGGAGACGATAACATCCCGCACGTCCGCCCCGCAAGCCGAATAGACTAAAAGCGAAAAGGGATCGTAGGCGGGCGTCAGCCTCGGTTTTTTAGTATCCACGACGATGATGTCGGCCGCCTTCCCTGTTTCGATGGACCCAATAAAATCTTCAAGCCCGACGGCTTTGGCTCCATCGATGGTGGCCATCCTTAAAACCGTTGCCGCATCCAGTATCCCGGGATCAAGGGATGCCACCTTTTGAAGCTTTGCTGTAGTGTCCATTTCCGAAAAAAGGTCTAGATCGTTGTTGCTGGCACAGCCGTCGGTCCCCAGACCCATGGGAATTCCGGCCGAAACCAGTTTGGCAACCGGTGCGATTCCCGAACCCAGTTTCATGTTGCTTTCCGGGGTGTGGGCGACTGTCGTCTTTTTCTCTGCGATGTAAGCGATCTCTTCATCGTCGACCCAAATGGCGTGAACCAAAAGGGTCCGGCTATCGAGTATTCCCATTTTGTTTAAAAATCGCACCGGCGTGGTTTGATAGGTTGAGCGGCAGAAATCTGCTTCGACACGGGTTTCCGCCGCATGGATCTGGAAAAGCGCGTCGTATTTTCTCGTTAAGGCTTTGGCCGACTTCAGAGTCTCCGGAGAGCAAGTATAAACGGAATGGCAGAAAAGTGACGGGAAGATGGCAGGGTGCCGATCCTTCCATTTTTTAAGGAAAGCTTCTGCGGTTAGAATATTTTTTTTAGGGTCGGGAACACCCGGTGCCGGATGGTTGATGATCCCCTGGCCTAAGATCCCTCGCATCCCGGTTTCCATCACAGCTTCGGCCACGACATCTTCAAAAAAATATCCGTCGCAACACGTGGTGGTCCCTGAAAGGAGCATCTCCGAACAGGACAGGAGGGTTCCGATGCGCACAGTCTCCGGGTTCAGATAGGCTCTTTCTGCGGGGAAAATATATTCGGTAAGCCAGGTTTCGAGGGGCAGGTCATCGGCAAGACCCCTGAACAGCGACATGGGCAGATGGGTATGGGAGTTGACCAATCCCGGAAGGATAATACCGCCCGAAACGTCCAGGATCTGGTCTGCAAGAGGTGCGGAAAGGTCGGATTTTTTTCCGACAAAGACAATTCTTCCGGAACGGATCCCAACAGCACCGGCTTCGATTCGGCTCATCTTTTTGTCCATGGTTAAGATGGTGCCGTTTTGAATAAGGAGGTCAAAGTATTCCATGGAGATCATATGCGGCAAAGGTTTCACGGATCAGTGTTGCAAGTGTTGAAGCCGATGCTTTTCCGGCCAAGATGACCTGATCCGACGTCAGGGGTTGAGGGTGGTTCGGATCGTGGACATTGGTGATGAGGGAAAGCCCGAGGACGCGCATACCCGCATGTACGGCGACAAGAGTTTCGTGCACCGTGGAAAAACCGACCGCATCGGCCCCGATGGTCCTTAGGTACCGAGTTTCGGCCGGTGTTTCCAGGGAAGGTCCTAAAAGCCCTGCGTAAATGCCTTTTTGAATTGAAATTCCCAGCGTTGCGGCCGCCTTTTCGGCCATCCGGGAAAGCGGGCGGTCATAGGCTTGGCTCATATCCGGAAACCGAACCCCCCAGGCTTCTTCATTGGGTCCCACAAGAGCATTTTGCCCGGTGAGATTGATATGATCGGTAAGGATCATGATATCGCCCGGAGAAAAATGGGGATTTATACCTCCGGCGGCATTGCTCAGGATCAGTGTTTGAATCCCTAATTCCTGCATGACGCGGACAGGGAAGGCGACCGCCTCAGGAGAATGCCCCTCGTAAAGATGAAATCGACCTTCCAGGGCCAATAGTTCCGTCGATCCAATCTTTCCGGCCGAAATCCTTCCGGTCTGCCCCGGAGCCATAAGGGTTGGAAACCCTGGGATGTCGGAAAAAGAAAAGATGGCTTCCGGATCCTCCAATTGTGCCGCAGCACCCAACCCGGTCCCTGTAATCAATCCTACGGTCGGCCGAAGCCGAACCTTTTTTCGGATGAAATCCGCGCTGATAATGGCCTGTGGTCGGGAATATTGCATATCGGGTTCTATACAAGCTGTCGAGAATAGAGGTCTTAAAAAATAATGCCTGTATTTTAGTCGACCCGTAACCCAGGGTCAAGGAAGCGATCTGTCAGTAGGGGCGAAAAATTTGTCGCCCCTACTTAAAATTCGAGATGCTTGGGGGTCCGGGGAAAGGGAATAATGTCCCGGATGTTGGTGACACCGGTGACCATCATCAGGAAACGCTCAAACCCCAATCCGAACCCGGAATGGTAAACCGTGCCGTATCGACGGATATCCAGATACCACCAGTAATCCGCGGGGTCCATGCCGCTTTCCAGGATGCGGCGCTTGAGAACGTCGTAACGTTCTTCCCGCTGGCTTCCTCCTACAAGCTCTCCGACCCTAGGGACCAGAAGATCCATGGCGGCAACGGTATCATTATCGTCATTAAGCCGCATGTAAAAGGCCTTGATCGCTTTCGGATAATCGTAGACGATGACCGGCTTTTGAAAGTGCGTCTCGCATAGATACCGTTCATGTTCGGTCTGAAGATCCACGCCGAAGTCGACGGGAAACTCGAAGAATTTGCCGGATTTCTTCAAAATATCGATGGCTTCGGCATAGGGGATGCGCTCGTAGGTGCTGTTTAGGACCATCTCCACATGCTTCATGAGGTCTTTGTCCACGAACCGGGCAAAAAGTTCCAAATCCTCTGAGCATTGCTCCACCACATGCCGGGTCATGTGCTTGACGAGGTCTTCGGCCAGGTCCATGTTGTCGGAAAGGTCGGCGAAAGCCATCTCCGGCTCGATCATCCAGAATTCGGCGGCATGCCGGGGCGTGTTGGAATTTTCCGCCCGAAAGGTCGGTCCGAAGGTGTAGACATTTCCCAGGGCACAGGCGAACAACTCGGCTTCCAGTTGTCCGGAAACCGTCAGACCGGCCTCTTTCCCGAAAAAATCATCCTGAAAGATATCGGTTTTCGATTCCGTGTGCGGGAGGTTGACAGGAAGGGTGGTCACTCGAAAGAGCTCTCCGGCGCCTTCGCAGTCGGACCCCGTGATGATGGGGCTGTTGAGATAAATAAACCCTTTGTCCCTGAAATATTGATGTACGGAAAAAGCGCTTTCGGATCGAATGCGAAACAGGGCGCCGTATTTGTTGGTCCGGGCCCGCAGATGGGCCGTTGTTCGCAGGAATTCATCCGAATGCCGTTTCTTTTGAAGCGGATACGATTCCGGATCCGCAGCGCCGAAGAGCTTCAGGTCTCGGGCTTTGATTTCCCATCGCTGGCCTTTACCGGGTGATTCCATCAGGGCCCCCGACACCTCGATGGATGCCCCGGTCTGGATGTCCTTGAGATCGGCAAAGGCCGGAGTATCCTGGTCGATAATGACCTGGATATTCTTCAGGCACGATCCGTCGTTGATCTCAAGAAAAGAAAAGCCCTTGGAATCCCTTCGAGTGCGGACCCAACCCTGGATCCGAATGAAGTCCATCGGAGCATCGGAAGCAAGGGCTGTTTTGACTCGGATGCGTTGCATGGTTTTCCTCATCAGAATGTCATTTCGAACATCTTTTTGATTTCATCCGGATTCATGCCGGCACCTAAAGCGACCATGACCTGGATTCGGGCCTTGGCGCCGGAAAGCCTCCCTCCCAGGATCACCCCTTTTTTGACTAGGTCCGCCCCGCCGCCCGGATAGGCATAGATGGGCCAGACCCCGCCTTCGGTGCACTGCGTGGTGAGCACCACAGGGATCCCATCCTCGATCAGCTTTTCAACGGCAGGGACGATCCCCGGAGGGACATTTCCGGCCCCGAATCCTTCGATGACCAGTCCGGCAAAGCCCTGCCGGTGCAGATGCTCGATGAGATTGCCGTCCATCCCGGTATAGCAGGAAATCAAGGCAACGCGGGGTTCGATTCTTTCCGTCGGGATAAGCGGTCGCTTCGATCGATCGCATCCTTTCCCGCCCCGGGTCAGCAGGATCGTATCTCCGGCCACATAGGCCACAGGCCCGCTTTCCGGCGCTTCGAAGGCATCCATGTTCAAGGCATTGATCTTGATGACCTCCCGGGCGCCGAAGAGCCGGTCGGTCATGAGCAACACGACGCTGTTTTCGGGCGGCATGGGAAGCAGACAGGCCTTGATGCCGTTGAGCAGATTCCGGATTCCGTCGTATCCTGCCTCGCTGTAGTACCGCATGGAGCCGGTGAAGATGATGGGCTTGGAAGTGGCCACCACCAGATCCGCCATGTAGGCCGATTCCACCAGGACGTCGGTGCCGTGGATCACCACGGCGCCGATGAACTCCGGATCCCTGAGCTTTTCGTCCACGTCCTTTGCCAGTTGAAACATCTTTTCCGGAGTCATGTGAGGACTGGGCAGGTTGGACCACGGCACGGGTTTTATCCGGACATTTTGGACCAGCGGGTCCAATTCGGAGAAGAAGCGCTCGAAGGCTTTACTGGGAACGACCCCTTTCCGGCCGGAGACCGGTTTCATGGTAATAGTGCCTCCGGTGAAAAAGAGGGCGATCCGCTTTTTTAATTTATTTCTTGGCATTTCCAGGATCTTTTAAGTCCATGAGCGTGATGGATGGATCTAAAAAACTCGGGTATATTATAACTGTTTGATATTTATATAAATACATCGGAACTGTCAACAAGAATTGGCATATTTGCTTTCAAGCGTAAATTCAGCTTTCCAGATGCGCGGCAACGGCTCGGCGGATGTCTTCGACGGCATCCGGAGTGTACCAGATTACTTGAGGATCCGCCTTAAACCAGGTCCACTGCCGTTTGGCATACCGGCGGGTGTCGCGCTTCATGGTGGAAACGGCCTCGTCCCATGGCCTCTCCTTTTGAATGAATCGCACTATATGACGGTACCCGATGGCTTGCATCGATTTCAGCGTGGGATCGTATCCTTGTTTCAAGAGGAACTCCACCTCTTCCAGGAGACCGGCGGCGAGCATTTGATCCACTCGTCGGTTGATACGATCGTAGAGCACATTCCGTTCCAGGGTGAGCCCGATTTTCAGGACATCGAAGGGTTTTTGGGAAAATCCATGGGCGGCGTGGTGTTTGGAGAGGGGAGTATGCGTGGACTCGCAGATTTCCAGGGCACGGATGACGCGAACGGTATCGTTGGGATGGATCCGGCAGGCAGCTTCGGGATCCAGGCGTTGGAGCCGGGCATGCAAAGCCTGAATTCCGGATACGGCCGCTTCCGCCTTGAGCCGGGAACGGATACGTGGGTTCTTCGGATCTTCCTTAAACAACCCGTGAAGCAGGGCTTTGATGTAAAGGCCGGTTCCGCCTACGACGAGAGGGAGAATGCCGTCTTGATGGAGTGTGGCGATGATCTTTCGGGCCTTCTCCGCATAGGCGGCGGCGCTGAATGGCGCGTCCGGATCGATGATGTCGATGAGGTGATGGGGCACGGCCCGGCGCTCCTCGAGGCTGGGTTTGGCCGTCCCGATGTCCATCAACCGGTACACCTGCATGGAATCGGCGTTGACGATCTCGGCGGAAAAGTGCTTTGCAACGGAGATGCTGGCGGCGGTCTTTCCCACCCCGGTCGGCCCACAAAGAACCACTACTTTCTGTTGCGTCGATAATAGAGAATCCGTGTTTGCCCGTGACAAGAACTTTCCCTTTACCTAATTTTTTGTTGAGGTTTCATTAACTTAGTGCTGCATTATACTTAATCGGCCGCTTTTTTCCAAGCCCATAAATGCCATTACAACAGAAAAGGGATTTGAAAACCGCTAACTTGCGTTACAAACACCCATGGGCTTCAGCCGGGAAGTTATTTCAAAGAAACGGCTGTCTGTCTAAGTTCGCTCTTTAAAGCCGGACGTTGCCAGGACCTAATTGACCTGCTAAAATGTGCCCCTCATAAGATGTGGGATGAACAAAAATGGGGGGTGAAGGCGTTGATGGCCATGGGTAAAAAGGCCGAAGCGCTTTTTTTTGCCAAGGATTCCCGGGGGCTGAATGAGCCCGATTTCTTGATCAGCGAAGCTTGCGAGGAAATCCTCTTGTTGAGCGGCATGGCGGAAGAATCCTATAAGCGCTATTCCTTTAAGGCGAATCAGAAGACGACTTATCTGGCCACATTCCGGGCCATCGTTAAAAAATATCTGCAAAAAAAGCCGGCGGAGATCCTGGAGGATCTGGTCGCCGGAACCCCTGGCGACGAGGGGAAATGGTTTGCGGCAGCCAAATCCTCAGGGCTTTATGCCGAAGCTATCGAACTGGCCAATCGCACCCCTTGAGATCCCAAAACCCTCGTTCGCGCAGCGCGGGACATGGCGGAGATGCAACCCCGGTTAGCTCTCGAAGCCGGGTTGGCCGCGTTGCGATGGCTGGTGGAAGGATACGGTTACGAGATCACCGGCGCAGACGTTTGGGCGGCATTTGCTTTCACCCTGAAAGCCGCCGAAAATGCGGGGTGCGCTCCGGAGACCTTGCAGCGCATCCGGGATCTGGTGGCCCGGGAAACCTTCGGCGACCGGCTCGTAACACGGGTTTTGGGCCGTGAGCTCGGATTGAAATAAACTCAAACGCGTTTGGGCGCCGGCATTGAAGTGCTCGTTATCAAGCCAGGGCTTCGCGCCCCTTGCTTTACTTCCGGTTCGGATTGTGCCGCACCGGCTTCCCTTCGATTTTTTCGATCGGATCGTTCACATAGACCTTTCCGAGTCCGATGGCTGAAGTGAGTATTCCGCCCTTTTTGTCTTCGCTGATCCCGTCCGAGAAGCCGAGGTCCACCGGGACTTTGCCCCGTCCGCCCTGCGCATCCACGACATAGGTGGGGCGTAGAAAACCGGTGGTGGCCCCGCAGAGGTCCCGGCAGATTTCTTTTCCTTTGTACACTTGGGTTCGAAAATGACCCGTTCCCTCGACGAGATCGGCGTAGTAGAGATAATAGGGCCGTACTCCCATCCTGCCCAGACCATGCACCAGGTCCCTCATCACGTCCGTGTCGTCGTTGACCCCTTTGAGCAGGACGCTCTGGTTCGCAACGGGAATGCCCAGATCCCTTAAAATTTTGACGGCCTGATAACTCTGATCCGTGATTTCATTGGGATGGTTGAAGTGCGTGTTGATGTAAAGCTGTGGATCCTTGAGCGACCGCGGCGTATGGCTCTTGAGCATCTCGATGAATTCCGTGTCCTCGATGATTTTCTGCGGCCAGACGCAGGGGACCCTCGTGCCGATTCTGATCAGATCCAGGTGCCGGATGGCTCTGAGACCGCCGAGGACCTCATCGAGTCTTTTAGTCGGAATCAGCAAGGGATCCCCACCGGAGATCAGCACGTCTCTGATATCTTCGTGGGACGCGATGTATTCGATCCCCTTGCCGATCTCCTCTTTGGACGGATTTTTACGATCGTCGCCCACTTTCCGTTTTCTGGTGCAAAATCTGCAGTACATCGAGCACTCATTGGATACGAACAGCAGAACCCTGTCCGGATACCGATGTATGATGGTTCTCGGGCCGCCGAGAGGAATGTCTCCCTCCTCATCCAGCGGATCTTCCGAAAGGTCCATGTAATGCTCGAGTTCCTCGACGTTGGGAATCGACTGTTTCCATATACCGTCGTTCATCTTTTCGATGAGTCCGAGATAATACGTGTTAACCCTCATGGGATATCTGGCGATGACGTCCCTTAATCTGGGATCGACCCTCGCCTTTTGTCCGGTGAGCCATTTCTCCAGATCTTCGAAAGTCTTGATTCCGTTTTTCAGGATGTCTTTATACCCCATGGGTCATTCTCCTCTTGATCGCCTTGGATTTCCAAATCAAGGGCGCGGTTCTATGGGGCTTCCGTCCCATTGCCGGCTTTAAAGCCCGCCTCACAATTTCACCCCGGACCTACTCATCTTGGTCGATCAGATTCTTTGCTTAACTTCGAGCGGATGAGCTGCACGCAGCCCAGCTTTAATGTATCCGTACTCTTGGACGCGTCACCCGATTCACTTCGTATGGTTTTCTCGGGTGTGTCGGGCCTGCATTATTCAAATATGGGCCCGATACTTTAAGATTATTCTATGTTTGCGCCGACAACAGCTGCCATCTGCATCATATTGATCGTCTGGCCTTCTTTCAGATTTGTAAGGTCAGTAACCTTGCCGGATTTGCTTTGGGATTTTGTGTTTTTAAAGATCGGGAGCAATTTAGCATCAGCTACAATGAACTTGCCCGCATTTTCAGGCTTTCCATTTTCAGTCTTTGTCTGAAGCTTATTTGCTTTAATATAATCCCATAATTTTTTGGTGATCTCTGTCCTGGGAAGTTCTTTTGCTTTCAGAAACTCTGCCAGCTCATTTTTCAACTTTACCGGTTTGCTCAATCCTTTTGCTTCTGTCATTTCCAACTCCTTCATGTTTTAATTTAAATTATACCCGTTGTCAGATCTTCTGCCAATTTCATTCTAGTGCGGACCCGCATGATAGCTGGTGTGGATGGCCGGGGGAGAAAAACTCCCGGCTACCCGATTGGCCGATTACTAATGGATATCCAGTTGCACCTTTATGGCTTCATCGACTTTGCACATATCGTCATGGGAGAGAATGCCGGCTCGTCGGAAAAGCCTTTGCTTGCTCACGGTTGCCAACTGATCTGCCATGGCCTTGCTTTCTTTTCCTTCAAAGACAACTACTGCTTCGCTGGGGTAGAGGCGATCCACGTTACTGGTTAAAGGGACAACCTGAATGCGGTTAAGGAACCGATTCGAAGCGTCATTACTCAAAATTACCGCAGGGCGCTTCTTCTTGATCTTCCTACCGATTGAGGGGTCGAAGTTGACCCACCATACCTCACGCCGTTTCATGGGCGACGTCCTTGAAGGTGGCTTCGGCCCACTCCATGGCCTCCTTTTCTCTTTTCTTGTCTCTTGCCATGTCGGCGTAAGCCGAGTCGAGGTTGGGACGTACGACGTGCGGCCGGACCAGTTCCTGTATGAACTTGCTTATCTTACGCGGGCCGATTGTCTTATGCAGTCCCTCATAGACGCCTTCATCAATGGTGATGGTCAGTTTCTTCTGCATCGTGAATCTCCTAATACGTGTACTATACGTGTAGTGCGTCGTCTTGTCAACAGCGAACCGACCTGCCATTCGGGATGATTTTATTAGGCCAACGGGCGGGGGTTCCCCGGAAGTTGTCTTCGCGCCGTTTAAGTAACGCTTCGCGAATTCCTGAGGCTTAATGACCTCGATCCCAACGATTCGGTCGGGAAGATGCCCCGGTTTTCAGGATTTTATCTTGCGCCATTGTTTTGGTTGTGAGACGATTTTGTGAAATGATCCGTGAAAATTGCAAAAGCGATAAGCGTTGGTGAAGGAATAGGAATGAAAACCGTTACCCGGAACGAACTGATTTATCCGTCTTATAGAACCCTGCTCTTCATGTGCTGCGGGGTTACTTTCTGTTGCTATCTGGGCTCTTATATGCGAATGCCCGTCGTTCCTCTTTATGCTAGGTCTCTGGGCGCCGGTACGGCGCAGGTGGGAATCATCAATTCAGCGTTCTTTCTCATGGCGGGAGTGTTATCGTTGCCTTTTGGAATCCTCTCGGATCGTTTAGGGCGTAAATTGCTCGCATCTCTGGGATTACTCATTTTATCGGCCACTTCGTTCCTGCTCTATTTCAGCAAGACTCCTGCACAGATCACCTGGATTTATCTCTTCTTCGGTATAGGTCTGGCCGCCTTCGGTCCGACGATGATGTCCTTTGTCGCTGATTTTTCTCCGCCCACTCACTTGGGGCGTTCCTATGGATGGTACACAACAGCCCTTTACACCGCCATGAGCCTGGGGCCCGCGGTGGGAGGATTCGTGGCTCATGAACTGGGATTCTTGCAGGTTTTTCTTATCTCCGGAGCAGTCATTCTATTCACATTTGGGGTAGTGGTTCTCATTTTGCCTTCTTTTCGCTCAACTCACAGTGCCGGTTCAGAGAAGCTTACAACTTCAAGAGTCGCGAAAAGTTTTATGAAAAATCGCCCGCTTCTGGCCTGTTGGCTCACCACACTGGGCGGTTGCTTCGGACTCGGCATGTTCATTACCTTCATCCCTCTTCATGCTCAAAATCAAAACCTCAATGTCGGACAAATCGGACTGGTTTTTTCAGCTCAGGGACTCTGTAATGCCGTTTCCCGTATTCCTTTCGGTCACATGAGCGACAGGGTTCGTGATCGGAGAACCTTGGTGGTCATCGGATTTATCGGATTTGCTGCGACCATGGCCGGTTTCGGAATATCCCGAACTATGCTTCATTTCATCTTTTTTGCTCTCACCCTGGGAATCAGCATGGGGCTGGCTTTCACCTCGATCGGGGCGCTCATCGCCGAAGTCGTGCCCCCGGAATCACGAGGACTCGCTATGGGAGGCTATAATACCTGCATCTATTTCGGAATGATGCTCAGTTCCGCTTTGATGGGAAAAATCATCCCGATAATCGGGTTTGAGAAGGGGTTTTTTATCACTGCATTGATGATTATTTTTATTCTCGGTGTTTTCTTTCCTCTGATGAAGGATTTTTCACCGTCCAAAAAACAATACCACGAGGTTCCTTTAAAATAGAACTGAAACTGATAAGAAGTCGCTTTTTTGTAGGCGGATTAAGTGCGGGCATGAATTGTGTTTTTCCATCATCCGGAGCCCCATCAGGCGCCGCAGGAAAGCTACCGGCCGGGCGGGACAGGCGGTATCGACATGAAAGTCGGCGCGGCTGAAACTGAACAGGGTGCGCAGCTATTCGGCGAGGGTGAGCAGTGAGTCTACAAAAAGCCCTGCAGGGTCGTTGCGCAGTGCAAAAAAACAGAGGCCGCAGCATGCTCGACCCATGCTCGTTGTCCTGAGGGAGGCAGCATCGCAATTGATTTCCAAGTAAATATAGCAAAGGGGGCATCGAAGGATCAAACCGTCCGCAATGCGAAAAATAATTGCTTTTTAGCACCATCTTCTATAAGCAATCAAAATTTACTCTATCTGTCAGGGACATGGTCAACACCGCGCAGAAAGGAAAGTCCATGGAGAACAGAGAGTTGTTGAAAGCGATGGAAGAGCGCAATCGGCGGGCCTTGGAAGGTGGTGGCACCGAGCGCATCCGAAGGCAGCATGAGGGCGGAAAGCTCACCGCCCGCGAGCGTCTGGACGCGCTGCTTGAGCCTCACACTTTCCAAGAGCTGGACCGCTTGAAAACGCACCGTTGCACCGATTTCGGCATGGCCGACAAGCAGATCCCCGGCGACGGCGTGGTCACCGGCTGGGGCGCGATCCATGGGCGGCAGGTTTTCGTCTTTGCCCAGGATTTTACCTCTTTCGGCGGGTCGCTCTCCCTGGCCCATGCCGAAAAAGTCTGCAAGATAATGAAGATGGCCATGAAGGTGGGCGCACCTGTCATCGGCCTGTGCGACTCGGGCGGCGCCCGCATCCAGGAAGGCGTCAACAGCCTGGCCGGGTACGCCGACATTTTTCTGCTCAATGTCATGGCCTCAGGGGTGATCCCCCAGATCACGGCGATCATGGGGCCCTCGGCCGGAGGAGCGGTCTACTCGCCGGCCCTGACCGACTGGATCTTCATGGTTGAAAAAACCAGCTACATGTTCATCACCGGTCCGGAAGTGATCAAGGCCGTGACCCGCGAGGTGGTTTCCAAAGAGGACCTGGGCGGCGCCATGGCCCACGCGGCCAAGAGCGGTGTGGCCCACTTTACCGCGCCGGATGACCGGGGCTGCATGGCCATGATCCGGGAATTGATGAGCTATCTGCCCCAGAACAACATGGAGGATCCGCCGCGTGCGGCGTGCAGCGACGACCCGGCGCGACTCGACGAAAAGCTGCGCGACGCGGTGCCCGCAGATCCCAACAAGCCCTACGACATGCGCACCATCATTTGCTCCAACTTGGATGAGCGCCACTTTTTCGAGGTTCACGAACATTGGGCGCGCAACATCGTGGTGGGCTTTGGCCGCCTGGACGGCGCGCCGGTCGGTATTGTCGCCAACCAGCCGTCCATCATGGCCGGCTGCCTGGACATCGAGGCCTCCATCAAGGGCGCCCGCTTCGTGCGCTTCTGCGACGCCTTCAACATTCCCCTGATCATCTACGAGGACGTACCCGGCTTTCTGCCCGGCACCCATCAGGAGTACGGCGGCATCATCAAGCACGGCGCTAAGCTGATCTACGCCTTCTGCGAGGCCACGGTGCCGCGCATCACCGTGATCACGCGCAAGGCCTATGGTGGGGCCTACATCGTGATGAGTTCCAAGCACATCCGCGGCGATATCAACATCGCCTATCCCACAGCCGAAATCGCCGTCATGGGCGCCGAGGGTGCGGTGAACATCATCAGCCGCGGACAGATCCAGGCGGCCGCCGATCCCCAGGCCGAGCGCCGACGCCTGATCAGCGCCTACCGTGAAAAATTTTACAATCCTTACCGCGCCGCCGAGCTGGGCTACATCGACGAGGTCATCGACCCGGCCGAGACTCGGCCCAAGCTGATCCAAGCCCTGCGGATGCTGAAAAACAAGCGCGACACCAATCCACCCAAGAAACACGGCAACATACCTTTATAGAAGCGAGGTGGACGACCATGTCCTGGGATTATGTCTTTGAACTGATCAAGAGCATCCTCATCACTCAGACAGGCATCCCCAGCCTGTCGATCAAAGAGGTGGTGATGCTGCTCGTCGCCCTCTTTTTCCTTTACCTGGCCGTGGCTAAGGGCTACGAGCCGCTGCTTCTGGTACCCATCGGCTTCGGCATCTTTCTGGTCAATTTCCCGCTGGTGCCGTTGATGGGCTTCACCGAGCAAGGCGCGCCGGAACTGATCCGCGCCTTTTTCAAGTACGGGGTGGAGTGGGAGATCATTCCCTGCGTGATTTTCCTGGGGTTGGGGGCCATGACCGACTTCGGCCCTTTGATCGCCAACCCCAAAACCCTGATCATCGGCGCCGGTGCCCAACTGGGGGTTTTCATCACTTACATCGGCGTGCTCTTTTTCGGGTTTACCCTGAAGGAAGCTGCCTCGGTGGGCATCATCGGCGGGGCCGATGGTCCCACCACCATCTACCTCACCGCCAAGCTTGCTCCCCACCTGCTCGGTGCCAACGCCCTGGCGGCCTACTCCTATATGGCCATGGTGCCGCTGATCCAGCCGCCCATCATGCGTCTGATGACCACCAAGTCCCAACGGCTGATCCGCATGCGTCAATTGCGACCGGTATCGGCGCGCGAAAAGCTGCTTTTCCCCCTGATCGCCGCCGTGCTGATCATCCTGTTGGTGCCGGCCGTGGCGCCCCTGATGGGTATGTTCATGTTCGGCAACTTCATGCGCGAATCCCTGGTGGTCAAACGTCTCAGCGATACGGCCCAAAACGCCCTGATGAATATCGTGACGATCTTTCTGGGCCTGTCCGTTGGCGCCACCATGCAGGCCGAGGTCTTTCTCAACTGGAAGCCGCTGCTGATCTTCGGTTTCGGTCTAGCCGATTTCGTGGTCTGCACCTTCGGCGGCATTCTCACCGTGCACATCATGAACCTGTTCCTCAAGGAAAAGATCAACCCCCTCATCGGCTCGGCCGGGATTTCGGCCGTGCCCATGTCAGCCCGCGTTTCCCAAGTGGAAGGCATGCGCGCCGATCCCAATAACTGGTTGCTGATGCATGCCATGGGCCCCAATCTGGCCGGCGTCATCGGTTCGGCCGCGGCGGCGGGTATGTTCATCGCCATGTTTCAATAGGAGAAACGGCAGATGCGATTTAAACAGCTTTGCATGGGGTTCATGGTGATGCCGGTTCTCCTGCTGGCCTGCGCCGGTGCTTGGGCTGCTTTCGGGGAAGATATCGAAAAACCGAAACCTGAATTTTCGCAGCAGGACGACGACAGGATCGCCCGGCTGATCCCCCGGGGCAAAAGCACTGCGATCCAGATTCGGTTCCATGTGGAAGGCGGAGCCCTGACGGCCGTGTCGGATAAGCAGTACGCGGCCGAAAACCATCCCAAGGTGGATCCAAAGAATTTCCGCTCGGACTTTTTCAGCATTCAAGCCAGCGCCGCTACCGGCGCGGAAGTAGCAGTGTCGGTCAGCTCGGCCTATTTTACCAGCGCCACCGATTTGTGGGGACCTGTTTCGATAGACTCGCTCACCTGGGGACCCACGGGCGCAACCAATACAGCCTTGGCCGAT
>Ga0066636_10000126_pt1 | contig 36390 bp, 30 predicted proteins | sample CryGeyCG2014_080_2_FD_62736 | JGI IMG/M metagenome (GOLD analysis project Ga0066636, IMG submission 62736) | Groundwater microbial communities from aquifer - Crystal Geyser CG07_land_8/20/14_0.80 | ecosystem: Environmental > Aquatic > Deep subsurface > Groundwater | place: USA: Utah: Grand...
GGTGGAGGTGATGAAGATGATTCCTCCGGGACAGGAGAAGGCATTGAACACTTCGCTTTGAACGGCGACAAAGAAATAGGTTCTATCCTGGGGTTTGAAATTGCGGGCGACAGCCTGTCCGACCAGATTCACATAGTTTTGCAGGGGATCGTCTTTCACAGGAAGTCCGTATCGCTTGAATCCTTCCAGGGCAACGCTTTTCCCGATGATCATTTCGGATTCGTAGTCGAGCTCCACGCTGCTTCCGATAATGTCGTTGGCCCCCTGAAGGATCTGAAGCGCCTTTTCAAGGTCGGTGGGCCCTTCCTTGCTGGTTGAATCCTTCTTGGGCTCGAGAAGTTTTAAAAAGTCAATGGCCATGGCCGGCTGGGCCGCCAGCAACGGCGCTATCCCTAATAGTTTGACAAGGGTGCGCCGTCTTCTGGAGATGGTTTCAAAACCTGTTTGGGTGATAACGGATTTGAGCATGGAAAGTCTTTCCTTTATGGCGCATATTCGCCGATTTTGCCGGCTTCCAGGAATTGATCGACACGAATGTCTGTAATCCGGCGCGACAAGACCGATTCGAGGGCTTCCTCATAATTCTGATCGGGTTGAGACCCGTCCTTCTTTTTCTTTTTTTCAACGGAGAGCATGCGCATGCTTCTCGAGGTATCGACTTCACCGGGTCCGATCCGGCTGCCGGTAAGCCCGGTCAGCAGCTTTCCTACCGAATCGCCCTCGGTTTTTTCGCCGGAAGGCTGGGGAGGCTCTGAAGAGACCTTCCCCCGATAGATCCACCCTTTTTTCCCATCTTGAGCGGTGACAAGATACCATCGGTCATTCTCGCTGTTTACGGTCAGCTCAGCTCCCACCGTCAATACGGCGAGGGTTTGAGACGATGCGGTCTTGTCGGCCTTGAGTTTGGCGTCGAAAGAAGAGACCCAGACCCGTTCAGCCGAGTGGGTGGGGTGAGCCCCCACCAGTATCATCGAAAGAAAAAGCGTGATGATGACCCGTCGTAACAACATATCCGTTCCTTTAAATGTGATGGCTTCGTAAAAAGTCCATCTGCTGCGTTGCACTGCATCCTTCTTCATTGCGGCGTACCCATATGTACGCCTCATTCCTCAGGATTTGCGCGCCTTGCATATGAAGCTTTTTACTTTGCCATCCTAATCTTGAGTTTTTACGATTTCATCAAATGTTATTCGTAATCTCCGACCAGGGTAAAGGCCCCCCAGTATCCCGGATGGGGGTAGCGGTTCTTGACGTGCAAGGCAGCCAGGCGGAGGCTTTCTGCTTTGTTTTTATCAACATATTCGCGGTAGAATGTCTTGATCATCATGGCGGTAGAGATGTCACTGACCCTCCACAAGCTGGAGATGATGGCGTGGGTGCCTGCATAGAGAAAAGCCCGATTGAGTCCGATCACATCGTCGCCTGCCGTGATCTTCCCGAGCCCGGTCTGGCAGGCGCTTAAAACCACGAGATCCGCCGAAAGTTTCAGTCCGAAGATTTCGGCAGCCTCCAGGTTTCCATCAGTTTCCCCTTCCTTAGCCAGTTTGATTGCGGAAAGAAGCGGATTGACGGGATCAAACTCGCCATGTGATGCCAGATGGATTATTCCAAAGCGGTCGATATTGTCAACAACCCATTTCTCCGTGGCCCTTTCCTTTGTCAGGATTGTGATTTTCGGAAAGTTCCACTGGATGGAATGGACTTCATGCTCCGAAAAGGGCAAATCCAGGTTGAGGTTCCCCAGATCCGGGTTTCCGATTGCTAGAACATCGAGGTTTTTTCCCGAAATGCGCTTTTCCTTCGTGTATTTCAGGACGGAGGCAGAGGGAAGATAAAAGATGGGGAAGCGGTCGATGAGAAAATCCGTTCCATCCGATAAGGTGGCGAAGGAAAGATAATGAAGGTGTCCATGGGGGATAATACCCAGCCGTTTGATGTTGTCCATGCCTGAAAGAACAGGTTTAATCAGGATATCGTAAAGTTCATGGGACGGCTTTTCGAACGGCTCCAGGTTTTGGATGCGCCGCCGAAAGTCCAGAAGGGTTTCTTCCAGGTTTTTTCGGTTGATCTTTTGACGAAAAAGGCGAATTTCCTGGGGAAGGATACGCCAGCAGAAAAGCTCATTTTCCAACATATAGTAGGAGATAAGGGCGACTCCCGGTTCGATCATCTGTTGAAGTTCCGTCGCTCGAAGGGGTTCGACGGCGACCAGTGAGGAAAGCCTGGGGTTGGATGCCTGGATCTCAATCATCACTGTTTCAAGGTCGGATATCGCTTTTTTCAGGAGAGCCTCCTGCCTTTTTCGTTCTTCGGCATCCGTATTCTGGATTGTCTGTTGTTTAAGAGTTTCGATCCGTTCTTTGAGTGCATGGTATCGATCATAAAGGCGTCGATCCATGGCAGGATCCAGGGAGAAAGACTGGCTTCCCAAAAGATCGATGAAGTTTCGCGAACGGGATCGCTCGGCCATCTCGAAGGCTTCCACCGGCTTGCCGGAATCGGCCAGGAGTCTGCAGAGGGTTTCGTAAACCATTAACTTGTTGGACAAGAACCCGTCCTTGAGTCGGCTGATCCGGATATTGGACCGGATGGATTCGATGATCCCAACCGCCTCTTTCAGAAGACGTATGGCTTCCTCCGGTCGTGCTTTTTCCTCGATGCGTGCCTGTCCGTACAGGGCTCGCCATTGAATCTCCTGGATGGCAAGGGAATCGGATAGGGTAAGCGATTCCTGATACATACGCCCGGCATCCGACGGATTGCTGGCGGCCAAATGGGCGTCGGCCAGGTCCAGGAGGGCTTTTGCCTCGTGGATGCGGTTCCCGATGGCACGGGATTCATTGAGGGCCGTGGTCAACAAGGGGATGGCCTTTTGAGGAAAGCCCATCTTCAGGTGGGTCACCCCGATGTGCCGGTAGTCGTATGCCATGGCCCAACGGGATCTCAGACGCTTATCGATGGACAGCGCCTTTTTGAAAGCATCCAGTGCTTCCGGGAACCGTCCGGTTTCCCGGAGGATCATTCCGATGTTGTTCAGGGTGGTGGCGACCTCATCTTCCCGATGGGGCACGCGTTTTGCGATCTCAAGGGCCTGATTCAGTTCCGCTAAAGCCTTTTCGTTGTCCCCGAGCGCCCACCACAAAGGTCCGGAGGTGTTGAGGGCGATGACCTGCATGGGTAGAAGATCCTGTTCCAGGGCGATAGCCCAGGCCTTTTGCTGTAAGCGAAAAGCTGGTTCATATCGGGCCTGATACCAGGCATTGTTGGCCTGCTCGATGAGGATTTTGGACCGCAGCGCATCCTGGGCCGGCTCGGAGGATAACAAGTTCAAGGCCTGTTCGTAGTGTTTTTCGGCCTCGGAAAGATTTCCCATGAGCCGATAGCATCGACCTACATCCAATAGAGTCTGGGCGATTCGTGCCGTGGATTCGGAGCTTTGTTCCCCTTCACGATAGAGGGAAGCTGCCTTCTGATAGTTGGCAATGGCTTTGGCATACTGACTCAAACGCAAATCAAAGATACGGCCGATGCTGTGGAACCGGTCACCCAAACGCCACCGGGGATCCGAATCTTTCGTCAACGAAACCGAGGATTCAAAATAACTCAGGGCAGCTTCGTAATCCGTGGCCTGTTCGGCCACCCAGGCCATTTCCGAAAGAGTTTCCGCCTGTTGGGGAGATAAGTGAAGGGCCTGATATATTTTCAAGGCCCGGCTCATCGTTTCAGTGGCCGGAGCGTACATTTCCAAATGGGCCTGGACAAGCCCGAGCCTCAATAGGGCCTCGGCATGGGATTTAGAGGTCGGTTGCTCCATTTCCAGGACCTTGACCAGACGCTGGGAGAAATCTAACGCCTTGTTTGGATCCCCGGCCAAATAGGCGCTCTCGCGGGCATAAGGGTATAGATCCAAAAGATGGGATCGGAATGCATCGGTTTCAGAGGCGATATCGACGGCGTTTTCAAAAAGGATCAGGGCTTCGCCGAATTGCTTGCGATCAAAGGCGCGTTTTGCGCTAGTGATGTATGATTCGAAATGGGATCGAGCGAAAGCTTTAGATTCCTCCAGAGTCATACCGGAGAAACCGACGAGCATCCATTTCCCGGTGCCGACAACCTCCGAACGGGCCAAGTTTAGGGATTCGCCGGCGGTATGGGTGCGGAAGGCTTTAAGAAACGCGTCGGCAAACCGATCATCGGAGCCCGATTGGGCCGGAAGGACCAGCGTCGGACATCCATAGATGGAGAACAAATGACCGATCCAAAAGGCATCCTCAGGCGATGTTTTTTCCAGGAGTGCGATGGAAGCATGGCCGAGTCGATTCAATATGTGCAAAAGGGGAATACGTTCCCCGTTTTTCAGATCCACGGCGGCAAACGGAGTGGAAAACGCCCCGGGCCTTGTCGGGACCTGCTGAGCCAAAAAGACCGGAGTGTCCACCACCAGGACATGAAACCCCGAGGAATCTTTCCCCGAAAGGTCCGGTAAGAGATCCGGGGAGGATAGGGAGGTCTCTTCCGTTTTGGAAGCAAGGGAAGAGATGCGGACCACGATTCGTTTGAACAATTTTTTATGATGAAAAGAGCGCATGAAATGGGCCGCGCTCAGGACGAAATTATAGTGTTTTTCAAGGATGGGGTCGTTTACCGGAAGTTCGTCCGGATAATCGAAGGCAAGATAAGTTGAGGACGGGTCGGGCGACTGTACGGTTTTCAGCGCGGCTTCCAGAGACCCATGGATGCTGCCTGAAAGCTGATCCGCCGTGAGGATGAATGAAATGACGGGGTCGGAGACCCGGGAGCTCTTGAAGATGCGGACAAACCGGCCACCTTCGGGCAGGGTTTCCATAATATCGATGGCCTCATACGATTCGGGGCCGAACAGTACCAGGGGATTGGACGGCACATCCGATGAGCGGCGGCTGAGCGTCTTTTTGAAGATCGCTTGATATCGGTCCACCGCTTCAGTGTACTTTTTACGAAAATCCACGTCGGCCGGATTTCGGACCGCCTCATCGGCCATCGATTCAGCAAGGGCGGAAAGCCCCACCAGACGAATGGCCGAAATTTGGGACGCGTCATCTTGAATCAGGCGGATGAAATCCGGAAGGTTTTGATTGTCTTCGCCCATCTGATCGGCCAGTCGGGTTCTTTCAAGGGTCAATTCCGATTCCAAGTTCTTTTTCCGGAAAGGATCGGCACCTGAAAGGCGTACTTGCAATGCATCGATTCGATCCAGCCGGGAAAGCGTCTCTATGAAAAAGCGCTTTTCATGTTGGGAAAATCTGAGGATCAACGGAGCCAGTCGATTAAACCGCTCTAATTCCGCCGCTTTTTCCAAAAGGTTCAAAGCGCTTTCCGTTTCTTGGCTTTCAACGAGGGTTTTTATGGAGCTAAAGAATCCGTCCAGGATTTCACCTTTGGCACAACCGGCCCGAAAGGCAGTCACCGATTCCAGGACCTTGAGTGCTTCTTCGTGACGTCTAAGAGCGATTAAGGCACGCCATTGGATATCCGGCAGGATGGCGCTTTCAGCCAGATTAAGGGCCGTTTGAAAATGGTCGGCTGCCGCTGCATCTTCTGCAAGCTCCAGGGCCGCACGGCCCAGATTCAGGTGCAGGGTGGAAAGCAGCGCCGCCTCTTCCCGGTCAAGGGTTTTAGCGTTGGCTTCCTCCAGTATCCGGATCCCCCTGGAAAAGTGCAGCATGGCGTATTGAAACCGTCGGGATTTTTCAATGACTTCCTGGATGTCTTTTTTAGAGCTTGCCGGCATCGAAGCCAGGTAGACACCCATGGCGTTGTGATACCCTGCCAAAAGCTTCGGGGTTGCCGCGGCAGCATCCCGGGTTAAAAGACTGAGTGTTTTGGCGTCGAAGGTTTCCAGGGCTGAAGCCATTTGCCGGCGGTCGGGATCATCGGGTTGAACCTGGGTGACCGCTTTAGACAGATTAACGGTGTTATAATAGGAGCCCAGGGGGATGGCGGCATGCAGGGTCAGTTCCCCGGAACGCAGGAAATTATCGTAAGCTTTCTTCCAATCCTTTTGGGAAGCAGCCAGGTGACCGGCACGATGGAACAGGAGGGCTACCCCGTAAGCATCTGCGTCGGATACCGGTTGCCCTTCTGCATAAGAGGCCGTTTGGCTGTTTATGGTCTTTCTGGCGGTTTCAATTTCTCCTAGTTCGATGGAGATTCTACTCATGAACGCTTCCGCCAGTCGCTTTTCCTGGGTCTTTGAAAATCCCTTTCCGCTTTGGGTTGCGCCGGGTTCATTCAGCGCCGTTTGAACATCGATGCGGATCAGGGCATCCCCGGATTTTAAGGCAGGTGATGGAACGCCGTGGGCATCGACCAGTTCGACCACGCGGGCAAACTCTTTAGATGCCAGTTGAAGGGTGCGGATGCGTGCTTCGCCGGATTGCCTTTCCGCCAGAAGATATCGGGTGAATGCGATGGATCTCAGGTTTAGGGCGAGATTTTTCTTAAAACCGAGCTTCTCATTTAAAGCAAATGCCTGCTCAAAGGATTGGACGGATTCCGGGTATCTGCCGGCTTCCTGATAGGCAAGACCGAGCCTGTCCAGCATCTCGACTTTCAATTCGATGAGTTGTTCCGGAAAGAGGATCGCTTCTTTGGCTTTTGAAAGCATTAAAGACAGTGTGAGCTTGAGGGCATTCCAATCTTCCGGCCTGTGCGGACCCGCCTTCATAGAAGTCTTGGCCAGGGCCAATGCCTTTTGATTCAGCGTTTCCTGGAGCTTAATTTGCTGCTGAATCTTTTCGCGGTATTCTTTCCAGGCGGGACCGGGCGGCGGCTGTCGCCTGGCCTGAATTTCGGAGAGAGCCCGATTCGCGTCAGCCTGGGCTTCGGCGATCCTTGAAGCATCTTTTTGCAGGGACTGGATACGCAAGGCAGGGGTCACGATCCGATCCATGACGTACCGGTGGTCCCTGTTCAGATAGGTCGAGGGGTCCTGAGTATCGATTCCGGAATCGATCCGTCGGATGGCCTCGGTAAAGGCGTTGATGGTCTCCTCCATTTTGCGAATCTGAAATGCGGATGTTCCCAGCCTCTTATAGAACAAGACAGAAGCCTTGAGATTGGGGATCGGCTTCTTCGAAGCCAGCCGCTGGTCATAATGATAGAATGCTTTGGCGTATTGGCCCAGGAGGAAGTAGACATTTCCCAAATTGAGGTTGAGTTCTGCGTGGCTTTTAGGATCATCCGCCGGATCGGTCAGAAAAAACGCTTTTTGGTACGATTCCAGCGCGGCTTCCAGTCCCCCTTTTTGACCATACACCGTTTCGAGGACTTCCAGGACATACCCCAGGGTTCGATGAAAGTGGCCGATCTGGCCGTTGAGAAGAATCGCCCGCTCGAGGAGTTCGCGGGCTTCCTTAAGGCTTTTTTGATCCTCTCGATACGAGAGGCCAAGGCCTAAAGCATAGATTACGATGGGATCCGCAGGGGCTTGGGTCATCTGGGTTCGGTAGGTTGAAAGAACCTTATCCAGGTCCATCTGGGTGGCAGCGCACTTGATATATCCCCGATGGGCCTCGACAACGCTTCCGTCGAATTCGATGATCTCCTTAAAAAGACTCCGGGCGGCGTCGATTTCCCCGAGATCAAAGAAATACTCGGCGCCCTCGATTGATTTCTGAATGAAGCCCGATCTGGCCAATTTTCGAATACGATCTTCTTTTTCTCTCAGGTGGATCTCGTTTTCATATAGATCCAGCGCTTCTCGAAACCGTTGCTCCTGATACAGGATTTCAGCCAGCGCGAACCGTGCGGCCGCGGTCTGGGTGGTGCGAACCGGGAATTGATCGATCACCTGGTGATAGGCCGCCTTGGCCTTGGACCATTCACCGGCGGCATAAAGGATGTCTCCGACCCGGTTGAGGGCGCCCATGGCCAGTTTCTGCGTATCGGTTCGATGTTGATCGGCAAGGGATTTCAGCAGTTGGATACGATCCTCAGGCAGGGTGGCCCCTTTTTGAGAGAGGATCAGATCGAGCATGTGTTCCAGGGCGGTGTCGGCCCATACGGGAACATCGGAAAATCGCTGGATGACGGAAAGATATACCGGATAGACGGCTTCGTAATTTCCGATTTTACGGTAAATATCTCCCTTGAGAACCATGGCTTCCGCCGACCGTTCGGACCTGGCGGAAGGTTCGGCGATGACCGTGTCCAGCATGTGGATCGCCTGCAACAAGCTTGCACTCGAGCTTTCGATGCGACTCAGGAGTCGAGCTCTTTCGATGTCTGAAAAAAGGCGGATATCCAGAGCCTTGCCCTCAGCGATATGATCCAATTCCCGATTCGCATTTTCAACGATCTGCATGCGGATTTGGGGGCTTTTGGATTTCTCAAGCGCCGTTTCAGCTTTTAAGAGAACTTGTTGAATCCGCGCCAAAGATGCCTCGGGTTCCTGGTCAGGATATCTGCTCAGTATCTTTTCGAAGGCCTGTACGGCATGAATCGGCATCTTTTCTTCCAGGCTTGTCAGCCCGATCGAATAGAGGGCTTGAACTGCTACGGCCGGAACATGGAAATACGTTTCGAGAACCTTATGGTAAGCCAGGAACGTAAGATATGGATCACGGGGAAGCTTCAGAGAGATGTTGCGGGCCAATTCAAGCTGCATTTCCGGATTTTCCATCCTGGGAATTTGTCCATCCGATGGGATGCGTCGGCAGTTGGGGATCCCTTTTGAATCCGAGAGAAAATAAATTCCGTTTTCAGCCACAACAGGGCGGATCGATGAAAAGCGTGCCGAAGTCAGCGGATACGGATCTCCGCCGCTTGCCAGGACGCGATACAGGACGGCATGATCCCGTTCGTCGACAGTCTCGTCACCGTTGGTATCCCATGACCATCGCGAAAAAAGGATGTAACGGCCGTCCAGGGACCATCGGGGGAAAAGGTTTTTAAAGGGGCCGGTAGTCAGCTGCCGGAGTGCCCGGGTCTTCAGGTTCATGACGAAAATATCCGAGGAATCGGCGTTCCGGGTGCTGACAAAAGCGACCTCCAGACCATCCGGAGAAACGGACGGAAAAGTCGCGTCTCCTTGCGTGGGAAGCACGACGGGCTTCTGTTTTTCGTTCGTTCCCCGGACATATGCGCCAATGTTTACAACCACCAGTTCATAGTCCCGCATTTCGGGACCCTTGCGATGAAAAAATAAAGTTTCACCCGGACCGAAACTCGGTGCGCCATCTTCGGTCTCCTTGCCCGTGATCCGGACCGGTACCGGGGTTTTTTGCCTCAAATCGATGACAAAGATATCCCCTTTGGCGTCATCTTGCGTGCTCACAAAAGCGATGTAGCGGCCGTTTTTGGAGAAGGCCGGATCGGATTCCAAAGCCGGAGCGTCGGTAAGCTGGCGCATGGAAAAGCGGGCAGCCGGATCTATGCTTCGGAGCCATAGATCGGGAAACCGCTTTTTTTTCGAGACAAAGGCGATCTGTTTTCCATCCAATGACACGGAAAAGGACAACACCGGATCCGCCTCTGAAGTGATCTGTATGGGCTGGTTGACCGAATAAAACTCGGTTTGTATCCCCAGAGTTCCTCGACTCCATAAAAGGACAGCCACTGCGACACCGAGACAGGAGCAATATTTGCGGAGGGCATCAACAGAGTTCATGATTTGATTCTCCATGTCCCGTTTTCGTCCTGGATCTTTTCTCCGGGAAGGGCGTTATCCGCATTGAGCTTACCGAAGATCGCCCGGACGCTGGGCCAATCTGCGTCGGTGAGGTTCTCGTTCATGTCGATGACCCTGCGCATAAGCGTTTCACGGGCGGTGTTGATCTGAGAGACTACCGACTCGAGTTCCTTCTGGGAATACCGCTCGGCAAAGGCTCCCAAGTCCTCCGGAACGCGTTCTTTTTGCATGGGAAAAGCACCCAGGAGTCCCTGGTTGTTTTCTCCTACCCACTTAAGCCTTTTAAATGCCGTAAGATCGTCCGCATGAAACGCCAAAACCTGCAGGGCGGTGACCGCATCCTGCTGTTCCCGGCTTTTCGGAGGCGCATCCTGAAAAGCACCGGTCGCATCCACGGCCCTCACGGAAGCCAGCAGAAGCATTTCATTGTCCAAAGCGTTATAGGTGCCCAGGATCTGGTTTTCCAGTGCGGTTCGTTCGCTTAAAACCTCCACATTCACCTGAGCCAGCGTGCATCCGACAAAAAGAAACACCGGGATAATCCAAAAGGATTTCATGCTCACCTCTTTGTTTTAATTTTTTCCATCCGGCCAAACGGCGGGGATGGATCCGATACGATTTTAAGGATTAGAACCCAGGTATTCAAGTATGAAAGATACTGTTCATAGGTCTCCAACCCGGAAACGGCGGCCAGGTTCAACCGCTCCAGGTGTGGGATCTTGATGGGGACTCCCTTGACAATGACTTCTCCGTCCAGGGAGAGGATCCCGTTGGACACGTTGACATCGATCCAGCGGGGCACTCCACTGTGCAGGAGTTTTCGCTGGGAGACAATGGTCTCGTTGTTTTCATAGGGATCCAAAAGATAGAGCACTCTTCCGAATGCGCGGGAACCGATATGGTTGAACTGGAGACTGAGCTGGAGATTTTCAATCAATTGACGCAGGGAAGATACCAGAGGAAATGCAATTCCCAGTTGCCCCCCGATGGTTGAGTCCTCTTCTCCGGGGGTTTGTTTTTCGCTTTCGAGCATTTTTTTTAAGTCGATGTCGGAAAAAAGCAGGCGTGCCCCGAAATTCAAATCGTCGACTTCTCGGGATACCCTTGCCGAACCTATGATTGCCCCTTCAAGAAGATGGGCTTCCACGCGTCGAATCTGAGGGAGGCCGTCGTTGAGATTGAGGTCCAATGCGGCGTGGCGAATCGGGACGACGTGGGGTGAAAGGAAAAATCGCGCTGGCCCGAGATCGATTGACGGCTTTGGGTTCAGCCGGGACTGTAATCCGCCGGCCGGTGCGCCGAACATATCGGGTTCAAACGCATCCGTTTGCCGGAAAGTGCGATCCTGGATCACCATATTGGAGAGGCGATCCGTCATCGCCTTTTTCGGATGCATCTGATGCATGGGCAGATACCGTTTTTCAAAAGACAAGGCTGTATTGAGGTTTTTAATGGAAAGAGTATTCTCTTTTTCGATATCAAAATTCCTTGTGTCGGCCCATATCTTCACGCGCATCCCCTGATTTGGGTTTGTTTCGATTTCAGCGCCTGCTTTGAATCCTCCCTGAAACATTGTTTTTGGATCCAGCAAAATTTTTCCGGTTTCGGGCAAATCTGCCATGATCTTGGCCGTGCCGCTTAAGAATTGGGACCACGCCGAGGGATTTCCGGTTTTAGATGACTTGAGAAGGGCGTCGATTCCCTCGACGGAAAAGGAGGTTTCCCCTTTGATGCCCAGGGGTTGGATATCCAGCAAGGCTGAAAGTGAAGTCGAACTGAGCCGATTGTGTTCCCCGGTGACGGCCAGGTGGATGGAGACCGGAGAGGGCTTCTGTGACGCGTCCGCAACGGGGAGTATGGAGGGCCGGATTGCTTCGATTTGAATATCCCCTTTGAGGGTTCCGGAAGCGTTTTTTCCGTTGAGCACGTAAGAAAAGGGCGTTGGGGTCGTTATACTTTTAACCTCCAACACAGTCCCTGCGTTAAGCGGCCAGGATCCGCCCACATGGGAAAAATTCAAGGAAAGCCCTGCCGATTCGATGACGGACGATTTGGGGTCGAGAATCCATTCAGTCGCCGATGATGACAATGACGTTAGTGCGGATGGCGGCGGAATGCGGCCGGATATATTGCAGGTCACTTGTGCCTTACCGGAAAGCCGATGTCTGTCATCAAAAAGATCCGGGAGTATCGAACTTAGAAACCCTAGATCCGCCGTAACAGATGTATCTGTTTTAAAACTGTGGCGCCCCAGATCTATTGCATCGGCGTGAAGCGTTGCCTCAATCCCTTTATCGACGAGAAGCCGTAACTGAAACCGGTCGATATCGCCTTTAAGGGGATTCAGCGCCTGGATGCGGATATGAGGCGCCTCCGCCTCCATTATAAGATTGCCACGAAGCGTTCCGAGTGCTTCATACCGCCATTTGAAGTCAGGCACATGGAGTCGAAACCCTTTCAGAGCGGCTTCGGCAAAAGGATTGGATCCGAGGTTTCCCTGAATCCGTAAGGATGACAAATTCAGGTGAGCGGGCTTGAGATCCGGACCCTGAATTCCATTGGCCTCAAGGGAGGTGGTCAAGGAGAAGGGGAGGGTAAATCCAAAAGGGGCATCCTTGTCGATTCGAAGCCCTCGGGTTTCCAGTCGGAATGCAGGGATCGTCAACGAATCGATTTTCAAATCGCTTTGTCCGTGTAGATTGAGATCCGCGACGGTCAGCGATCCATTAGCAAGGATTTCAGCCGGGACAAAGTCTGTGATTTTCACTCTTAACTGAGGAAGAGATATCGCCAACTTGCCGGCATCCACAAAGGTCGTGTCTTCCTGAAACGGAACCCGAAACTGCCTAATCGAACCGGATATCCCCCGGATGTCGATAAAAAGCAGACCCTGAAGGGGATGCCCTGAAATTTCCATTCCATGGATTTCAAGGAATGGTGAAGATGGGTCCAGGAGCTTGAAAGTAAAAGAGGCTTTAAAAAAAGATTCGGCTGCCGTCAACAATTCGTAAAGATTAAATTTCGACGGGCCCATGTTGAATCGCATGTCGCAACTGGAGGTTCTAAGACCGTTCACTTGACCATACCATTCCATCCGGCTGGAATTCAAGGAAAGGCCTCCTGTTTCGATGATCAGGTCCCCCCTTGGAATGTTGACGATTCCTTTTTGATTCAGGTCCAGTGTGAGGGGATCCAGAGGCGATTCTTTATCGGAGGATGCCTGGATTTCGATCCCTTTGAGCCGGATGTGCGTGTCAAAGGCGGCTCGGGCATCATCGAGCTGTGTCGCTATCGCGGTGAACTCGAATCGGCCGGTTTTCATCATAGGAAGCAATTGTTCCGGCAACACGGAAAAAAGAACGGGCTGAACCTTTTCAAGGTCGGCATAACCTGTGCCGGCCAAGTTTTTTTGAGATAAGTTCCCCTTTAGGGTCATCTGAACCCCCGGCGCCGAAACTTCCATGTCTATGGACATCCGGTCGGGCTGAATCCTTGCGGATTCATCGAAAAGGTCCTGGATTTTCAGAATGGCATTCAAAGGGGAGAGGGGCTTTCCCTGGGATCGGACTTCGGCGGATGCTTTCATGGACAGAGGTTGGGTCAAAAGCGATGGGGCATGGATGTCCAGGGACCCGTCGTGCAGACCGGCGGTTCGGTTTTGGATCCGATCTTCGTATAGGATATTGATATGACGGATAGCCAATAGCGCATCAAGATCGGTCACAGGAACGGCATAGGACCCCTTTATTTCATCCGAGGCGGCTGGTCGACTTTCTTTCGGAGTAGACAAGCCGGCTAAAAACCGCTGGAGGTTGGTTTTACCATCTTGTCCCCGAACGATGCGAACCGTCACAGCATCGAGAGAGATTTCACATGCCAATCGACCACGCTTAAACAGATCCGGGAAATCGACGAAAACCTTCAAGAGGGCGATTGACCCCATCGGTGTCTGGGGAAGATCGGGATCGTCTGAGATCCGAATCGACTCCACCCGGAGGCCTTTTTTCCATTCGAAGTCAATCGACTCGATAGAGACGCTTCGATGCAATGCCCGGGAAGCATAAGATTCGATCAATTCTCGAAAACCGGAAGTGGATGCCGCATAAGGGATGATAAAGAAAATGAGCCCGAAGATAAGGACGATACCGATTAAAATAATCGATGCAATCCAAAGTATCCGACGAAGGATCTTTCGGGGGCTTTTCCGCTTATCGGGGTTTTGATCAGTTTGCATCCACCGTTACCTTAACGGGAAACTCTTGTTTTCGGAAAGCCCATGCTCCGTTGCCCTACGGGCAGGAAGCTATGGCCCGGGACAATAGAGATTTAACCATTACCCCAATTATATCAAGATAAACACGAAAAAAGAAAATTCCAAGGCTTTATACCGTTTGCTGAGTCTGATAGGAGGTGTTCCCTTTTTCAACAAATCGGTCAGGAGGTATGGCGTTGTCCTCGCGGACCAAACAGATACCCATGGACCTATTGCGGATTTTGGTGTCGTTTTTCTGGGGATCCACGTTCATTCTCGTGAAAAATGCTGTGGCTTTGGTCGACACATTTTCTTTTTTGGCCGTGCGGTTTACCTTGTCGTTTTTACTTATGATCGCTTTTTTCTCGAATAGGCTATTTCCCATAAAGCAAGATGTTTTCAAGGCTGGGATACTTCTGGGAATTGTTTTATTTGCCTCATTTGCATTTCAAACATGGGGGCTCAACTTAACGAGTGCAACCAACGCGGCTTTCATTACCGGGCTGAACGTGGTGGTGGTCCCGTTCTTTTCATTGTTAATTCTGAAAAAGGCGGCCGCACCTTCTGCGATGGCCGGTGTGACAGCGGCCTTTTTGGGGCTTTATATCCTTCTGGGTGGAGGATCCTCCCAGTGGAACCGCGGGGACCTTCTGGTATTGATCTGCGCCATGGCCGTTGCCTTTCACATCCTTTTGACCGGATACTACGCCCCAAGATTTGATGCATTTGCATTGGTGACCTGACAGCTGGGTGCGGGAGGCGTTCTGGGTATGCTATTATGCTTGGCTAACGACGGAATAACGCTGATCATGCCCTTTGAAGCCTGGGCCGCCGCCCTGATCACCGTGATCTTTTGTACGGTATTTGCTTTCGTGATCCAAACCGTCGCCCAGCGCCTCACCACACCCACCCGGACCGCATTGATTTTTACCGCCGAGCCGGTTTTCGGGGCCTTGTTTGCCTATTTTTACGGAAACGAACCGCTTTTCACCCACCACCTGATCGGCGGCGGGCTCATCTTTTTAGGCATGGTCATTGCCGAGATCCACCCCCGTACTTGAGGCAGGATCGTATTTCTGAACCCTGTCTTCAACCGATTCAAAGCAAAGCTTGACGCCTGAAGTTCGAAATCCCGATATTTCCCCTTGTTAATCGGTTTATAATTGATTGTCAAAACGATCAAAAAATGCTTATTGACTTTTCAAATCGGTTGAAATAGAAAGAAAGCGGGTTTTTCTCGGGCTTTCTCATAGGAGGTGGATCTTGAAATACGGTAATGCTCATAAAAATCAGTATATCGTTTTAGGCCGCCTTATGAGACTCATTCAGCAGATGACGCCTGAAGAGCGTTTGGGACTTCTCAAAGAGATCGAGAAAGATCCATCGCGCCGGGAAAAGTCTCAGGGGCGGACTAATGAACGAAAACGATATACCCTTGCCGTGGATTATGCGGATGTCAGCCGGGCCTTCACCGATTACCTTCAGGATATCAGTACCAGCGGTGTTTTCATGCTTTCCAGGAGGCCTTTTCAGATAGGGGAAGAGCTATTCTTGCGGATTAATTTCCCCAATCAAGTATACCCGTTCAAGGTTCTAGCCGAAGTCGCCCGAACCACACCGGAAGGTGTCGGTCTAAGATTCAAATTCGATGACGAAGAGCAGCAGTCCGCCCTCGCTTCGCTGATCGAAGCTCTGAAGGATTCAACTTTAAAGGCAAAGAAACAGGGGATGGTACCGCTGACCTCTTTGCGCATCGTTTAGAATCGCTGTCGAGGGAAATACGGGGAAAGCGTTGCGGCTTAGATTTATAAGCGGGGCATAGGCCAAATTTTAAAGAAAAGGATCAGATGGCAAACAAACCCATCATTATTGGCCTGATCAGCCTGGTGGCTGCATTTATGGTATGGGGATATCAAGCCCTAGGAAAACTGATGGAAAAGGAAGGAGCCGAGGCAAGCCTTTACCTCTCCGATTTCATGAATACCGGTTTTCTGGAAAGCAGCGCGTACTTTTCCTTTTTGACGACGACACCCCTTTACCTTCTTCTTGTGGGCCTCGGGGTTATTTTCCTAATCATCGGCGCCATTGTTCAAAAATAGAAAATCCGGCGTCATCAACTGTAAATTTTTAACCGGCATAGGGAATCGGGTCGATAAGCCCGGCCTCCCGGAATCCTTTGCGTCTTAACATGCAGCTGTCACACCTCCCGCATGAAATGCCTTCTTTCGACGGGTCGTAGCAACTGTGCGTCAAAGAAAAATTGACCCCGAGAGCCATACCCTTTTGGATGATCTGGGCTTTTGACATCCGGATCAGGGGGGTTTTGATGTGGATTCGAATACTTTTTTCCACTGCTGCCCTGGTCGCCAGGTTTGCCATGGTTTCGAATGCTTGTATGTATTCGGGTCGGCAGTCGGGGTAACCGCTGAAATCCACGGCATTGGCTCCGATGAAAATGGTTTCCGCTTTTAGAACCTCCGCCCATCCCAGAGCAAACGATAAAAAAATGGTATTTCTTGCCGGTACGTAGGTCGCAGGGATTTCCTTAGGGGGCTGATTTGTAAACCGATCTTTGGGAACTTCGATACGATCTGTTAAAGCGCTTCCGCCGATCTTCCCCAACTCGATCGCAAGCACCAGGTGCTTTTCCACGTCTAAGGATTTGGCGATCCGACCAGCGGACTTAAGCTCCATGACATGGCGCTGTCCATAAGAAAAACTTAGGGCATAAGCGGAAAACCCTTCTGATTGGGCAATTGCCAGGGTAACGGCGGAATCGAGCCCTCCGCTCAGCAGGACCACGGCTTTTGGCTTCATGGCATTTCCTCGTTCATGGACTCAGCGGCCGCGAGGGTCTTCGGGCCAAAGGATTTTATGGAGTTGCAGATGCAATCTAACCCGGATTTCATCTTGAAGGATCCACTCGGCCAAATCTCGAGCCGGGAGCACGGATTGTACCGGAGAAAAAAGCCGGTGACCGTAAGGGATTCTGCTTCCGATTTTTTCCAGCGTTGCTTTTGCAAAAGCATAGTCCCTCCGATCCTGGATCACGAACTTGATCTGATCCTTCGGGGTCAAACGATCAATGTTTTGCCAAAAGATCCGGTTACTCTCGCCGCTGGAAGGGCACTTGAGATCGACGATACGGATGCATTTCGGATCGACACGGCCGATATCAAAGCTCCCGTTGGTTTCCAAAAGGACACGGTAACCTTCCCCGATAAGGGATCGGATCAATTCAGGGGTTCGGTCTTGAAGCAAGGGTTCTCCTCCTGTGACTTCCACCCACAGAGGATCCCATTTTTTTAATTCTGTCAGGATTTCCGGAATGGTCATGTGCTTTCCTTGATCATAGGCATATGTCGTATCGCAGTATGTGCACCTTAAGTTGCATCCGGAAAGCCTGACAAAGGCGCAGGGAAGGCCGGCGTAAGTGGATTCTCCCTGAATGCTGAAAAATATTTCATTGACCCAAAGCGTCATTGCCACGTCCGACTTTTTTGATCTGTCCGGCTCGATATGATAGATATCCCAGGTGTGGTATGGAAGCAAGTCTGTAACCTGGTAAGCATTGGAAAGGAGAACATGCATGGTGGAAAAAGTGGTCATCATGGGAGCCGCCGGAAGGGATTTCCACAACTTCAATATCTACTTTAGAGGAAACCCCCGGTACCGGGTTATCGCTTTTACCGCCGCACAGATACCCAATGTCGACAATCGTTTCTATCCGTCCCGGTTGGCGGGACCCGGATATCCCGAAGGGATCCCGATTTACCCGGAAGAACACTTGACGGCGTTGATCAGCGAGCACCAGATCGATCTGGTCGCCTTTTCTTACAGCGATGTCTCCCACGAAACGGTGATGCATAAGGCTTCCGCTGTGATGGCCGCAGGCGCCGATTTCATTCTCATCGGCGCCACATACACCATGTTAACCTCTAAAAAACCGGTTATTGCGGTGTGTGCCGTTCGTACCGGATGCGGAAAATCCCAGACTACCCGAAAAGTGGTGGAAATCCTTAGGAAACGCGGGGATCGGGTGGTGGTGGTCCGACATCCCATGCCATACGGAAATCTTCTGCAACAGGTGATTCAGCGTTTTTCCGATTACCAGGATTTTGAAACCCACCGGTGCACCTTGGAAGAACGTGAGGAATACGAACCGCTGGTGGACATGGGGATCGTGGTGTACGCCGGTGTAGATTACAAAGCCATTCTGAAAGCCGCCGAAGAAGAATCCGATATCATTATTTGGGACGGCGGAAACAACGATACACCGTTTTTCAGACCCGATATTCACATCGTTCTATTGGATCCCCATCGGGCCGGACATGAACTGACCTATTATCCCGGTGAGACCAATCTGCTTATGGCAGATGTGGCGATCATCAATAAAGTGGACACTGCCGAGCCTTCCCGGGTTTTACAAGTGAAAACCAACATCGAGCAACACGCACCCCGGGCGCGGATCATCATGGCGGAATCCCCCCTGCTCATCAATCAACCCGACAGGATCACGGGAAAGAGGGTGCTGGTGGTGGAGGACGGCCCCACACTGACTCACGGCGGCATGGCGCACGGAGCAGGGTTTCTTGCCGCGACCCTTTACCACGCGGCGTCTGTTGTGGACCCGCGTCCCTATGCGGTCGGAAGCATTAAAAAAGCCTTTCATCAATACCCGCACATGGGCCCTGTTCTTCCGGCAATGGGATACGACCGCCGCCAGATCGAAGACCTGCAGGAAACCATCAATCGCACGCCGTGCGACCTGGTCCTGTTCGCTACCCCCATTCATCTTTCCAGGATCCTATCCTTGGATAAAGAGTCTTTGCGTATCCGTTACGAATACAGAGATCACGGTTCACCGACCCTGGAGGAGGTTCTCATTTCCCTCATGAATCGAACCGATTTTGGTTCCTTGAAACGGTAGATGAATCATCGGGCCCTCTTCTCATCGACGCGCTGTGACCATGAGTCTTGATTCTTGCACACTTCGTGCTAGGCGGTATGGATGGAAATTCGTCTTTCAATTTTGGACAAGGCCAGGCTGCAGGATAGCGTCATCATCAGGTACATCCCCGTGATCGTGATCCAGATCTCGAAGGTCATGTAGGTTGCCGCCATCAGTTCCAGACCCTGGAAGGTGAGTTCCTGGATAGAGACCACCGACACGATGGCCGAGTCCTTGATGGTGGAAATAAACTGTCCGGCCAGGGGGGGTAGGATGCGGGAAACGGCCTGGGGAAAAATCACATGTCGCAGTTGTTGCCAGCGGTTGAGGCCCAGTGCGCAGGAAGCCTCCCACTGTCCATGGTCGATGGATTGGATGCCGGCCCGGACGATTTCCGTGATGTAAGATCCTTCGAAAACCGCCAGGGCGATCATCCCGGAAAGGAAGGGGGCAAGCAGGGAGGGCGGCGCGAAAAAAAAAGAAAAGATCCGCAAAGAATTACCTTCGGTATCGTTAATGAGGTTAGGGATACCTAGTGCCGGAAGGATCTGATCGGAAGCAAAATAATAGAAGATAAAAATCAGAACCAGCGGGGGAAGGTTTCGAATCGACTGCACATAGGTTGCCCCCGCCATTCTCTTGAAGAAGCTTCCGCTCACCCGAAAGAGGCCCATAATTCCGCCGATCAGGGTCGCAAAAAGGGTGGCCCAAAGGCTCAACTTCAGGGTGGTGAAGAGCCCCTGGATGAGGATGTTGGGTATCCAGCGTCGAGCCGTCGCATCGTATCGAAACAGATATTGGGGAATCGCTTCCCAGTTCCAATCGTAACGGATCCGGAAATTGACCCGGAATGCAAGATAAACGGCAAAGGACGCCATCAGCATCCCGATGATGACATCCATTCTCATTATCTTTGGTTTAAAATGCACGCGGCGATCCCGGTCTGTCAGATGCCTGAAAGGAGAGTATCGTTTCTATTTCTATTGGACGAGGGATTCCCACTCTCTGGTTTCGAACCAGAAGTGTTTCCGTTCTTTCAGCCAACCTTCGGCGGTGACGAATGTGATCCAGTTGTTAAAGAAATTCAACGTATCGAAATCCCCTTTCCTCACTGCAAACCCAATAGGCTCCTTAGTGAAGGTTTCCGTAAGGGGCAAAAAGAGCTTGTCCGGATATTTCAAAGCGTAAGAAGCCGGGGTCGGAGCCGATCCCACCACGGCGTGGACCCTCCCGTTCATCAGCTCCTGGTAGGCTTGCGCCTCATCATCAAACATCCGGAGCCTGGCGAGGGGTATGTACTTTTGTGCGGCGGTGACAGCGGTGGAGCCCAGTCTTACGGCCAGAGTCACTTCGGGGCGGTTGAACGCTTCGATCCCAGAAAATCCTTTGGCAAGCTCCTTGTGGGCCACCATCGACATCCCCGTATAGTCATAAGGAATGCTGAAATTGATTTTGAGGTTCCGCTGGGGTAAAACTCCCATGCCGCCGATGATCACATCGAATTTCCCGGTAACCAGCGCCGGGATGATTCCCGCCCATTTGGTGGGGATGAAGTCCACTTTGACGCCCATGTCCTGGGCCAGCCGTGTGGCCACATCGATTTCAAAACCGATAAGTTTCCCGGTTTTGTCCTTCATGGCCCATGGAACGAAGGTGGATATTCCCACCCTCATGACACCTCGCTTCAGAATCTGTTCCACGGTGCTTTCTTCAGCCAGCTTATGCTGGAGATCGCCGGCAGCAACGGGGGTTCCTATCATGGCGATCAATAATATGATCCCTGTAACCGTTTTGAAACCTTTGTTGCTCTTCATCGTGCCTCCTTTTTGTTTTTCGTTAAAAACCTTTCAATCTCCTCTCTATGAAGAAAACGCCGGCGGAAAGGGTTAGTGTCAGTACCAGATAGACTGCCGCCACCGTAAACCAAATCTCGAATGCCAGGTAGGTTTCTGAGATGATCGCCTGGGCCTGCATCGTCAAGTCATAAACGGCGATGGTACTTACCAAGGCTGAATCCTTGATCAGAGATACCGCTTGTCCGGCAAGCGGGGGTAACATTTTCCGGATCCCCTGGGGGAGGATGATATGAAGATAGCTTTGGTATGGGGTCAATCCCAGGCTGAAGGCTGCCTCCCATTGTCCTTTATGGATGGACAAGATGGCGGCACGAAAAATTTCTGAAGCATAGGCTCCTTCAAAAAGGCTCAATGCTAAAACTGCAGAGGCGAAGCGCCCTAAATCCAGGATCGGGGCCAGCACGAAATAGATGAAAAACAATTGCACCAAAAGAGGCGTGTTGCGGATGATTTCGAGATACGCTCTGGCCACCGCCCTGCCGATGAAGGAGCGGGAAAGCCTCAACAAGGCCGTTGAAAGGCCGACGGACATCGAAAGGATGAGACTGGCCAGGGTGATCTGCAGGGTGACTACCAGCCCCTTAAGGATCGGTCCGGGGACAAAACTCGAACCGTCGAACATTCCGAAATACCGGGGGATTCTATACCATTGCCACGGATATCCGCCTTGAGCCGCACCCCTTGCCACCAGATAAACGATGAGACCGCAAATAAAAACAAACCATAGAACTTCATACAAGCGAGGCTTGGGCATTAATGAAATTCGGCATAGAGCATTTTTTTGAATCATAGAAAACCCGAGATTGAAAATGTATTGCTATTTGAGTAAAATATGAAAAACTGCAGGAAATCTTAATGACTTTTTCCATCAAGTCAAGGTGAAAGAATACATGCCGACCGCCCGACAAATCCAAGCTGCAGCCGATATCCTCAAGGGCATGGTGCTGCATACCCCCCTGGTGAACTCCCCGTATCTGTCGCGCCTTTTCGGAGCGGATATTTATCTGAAGCTGGAAAACCTCCAGAACACCGGCTCTTTCAAAATCCGCGGAGCCACCTTCAAGCTCCTTTCCGAGAAGCGTAAAAGGAACCTCAGGGAAGTGGTTGCGGCCTCGGCGGGAAACCATGCCCAAGGAGTGGCCTTGGCCGCCCGGCAGGCCGGGTTAAAGGCCACCGTGGTCATGCCGGAATGGGCGTCCATCAGCAAACAGGAAGCCACCCGCGCTTACGGAGGAACCGTCATTATTTCCGGAAAAAACGTGAGCGAAAGCCTCAAGGAAGCCCGGAAGCTGGCCGGGGAAGGCATCTTGTTCATACATCCCTTTGATGATCCCTGGATCATTGCCGGTCAGGGTACCGTGGGCCTGGAAATACTGGAGGATATCGACGCGCCGGATAAGATCCTCGTCCCGGTCGGCGGAGGTGGGCTCGCGGCAGGCATCGGCATCGCCGTCAAGTCCAAAAGCCCGGCCACCCATGTGATCGGTATACAGGCGGCGGCATGTCCATCGGCTCTGCGGTCGCGGCAATTGGGGACACGGATCGTCGTGGAGGCCGGGCCCACTCTGGCCGACGGCATTGCGGTTCGGCAGATCGGCAAACGGACATTCCGGATCCTTGAAAAATATGTGGATGCCTTTGCGACGGTCAATGAAGAATCCATCGCGAGGGCCGTACTCATGCTCCTGGAGAAGAAGAAGATTCTGGCCGAAGGGGCAGGGGCGGTCCCCTTGGCGGCACTTCTTGAAGGAAGTGTCCGGACGAAGCCGGGGGAGAGGGTGGTTCTGGTCATCAGCGGCGGGAATATGGACAGCCCGCTCATCGGACGGATCATCAATCAGGGATTGATTCGGAATGCGCGAGTGATGCGGATGACCGTCGCTTTAGATGATGTGCCGGGGTCTCTTGCCACGCTCCTTTCCCATGTGGCGCGCCTAAAAGCCAATGTTCTTCACATCCGGCACGACCGCAACATCGGTGACCTGCCCATCAATATAAGCCGGGTGGCCATGGAACTTGAAACCCGGGGTTTTGATCATATCCAGGAGATCCTGACGGCCTTGGGGCAGGCCGGATATGATATCCAGGCGGACCCGGCACATTTAGCTAAACCTGATCCCGGTTAATCGAGCCGATAAACGCCTTTTTCCCGGGTATCTTAAGGAATCGAACAGACCGATTTGACATAAAACCGTGCATTGATTTCCTGATGAAAAACAAATCCCAGGTCAAAGGAGACATACCAGGCCGAGGTAAATGTGCATCGATCGATGCTCCACAGCCAACGACATTTAGGGTCAAAAATCGGCTTGATACAAAAATCCGTGCCTTGGGGCATGGGAGTGAGCAGGGACATGAGTTCATCAATAGTTGGAAGACGCCAACAGTTATATCCACCAAGACGGTTCTGATTTAATGACGCAATGTAATCTAATGCCTGTCTCCAGGGTATGGGATATTCGCCCCCCCCTTTTTGCCAGATCAAACCTGTAGCAAGATCACGAATCGTGGACTCGTTTTCCATGACAAAGTTGTTTAAAGGATAAGACTGCGGACGCCAAAGGGGATCAAGGCCGAAAACTCCCGGAGCATTTCGGATGGAAATTTTACATCCCTCACTCCTGAGGGTGCGTTTTTGGCTCATTTTAACTTGTGATTCTTGCGGAACCGGATTTAAAACACAGACACGATCCCGACGGACTTCCCATTCCGCTGCCAGTCGGTTCAGATCTTCGAGCATTATGTTGGCGCTCGGATAGCGGTCCAGGGGGTTTTCGGCCATAGCCCGCATTAGAAATGCATCCCAGTCTTCGGCAAGATCGGGATTCAACCGGCTGGGTTTCGGGACCTGTTGAGGAGTATTTTCAGAATATCCCGGAAGGAATCCTGTGAGCATCCGATACATGATGACCCCCATCGAATAGATGTCGGCGGAGAAATCAACCGCATCCGGATGGGCTTCCTGTTCAGGAGCGGCATAATAAGGAGACCCGACTTTGAGATTGGGCGGACCCTCGAAGACCTCGCCACGTATCTTGGACAACCCAAAATCGCTGATTTTTACTCCTTCGTCTTCCGTGACTAAGATGTTAAACGGCTTGATGTCGCGATGAATGATACCGGCATGATGAAGTCGACTCAAGCCTTCAAGTGTCAACCATGCATAATGAATGGCCCTGTCGATGCGAATGATCCGGGAAGGTTTCTCGCTTTGATAGGTTTCGCCGATCAAGACACCGAGGTTGTTGGCGTAATAATCCATGACATAAAAAAGCTTCCCGTCCGCCTCGTCAAAATCCAGGATATCCACAATATTGGGGTGTCGCAGCCCGGCAAGTGTCCGGGCTTCTGAGATAAATAAGGAGCGAAGCGTTTTTTCCCCCAAAAGTTCAAGGAGGTGCGGGTGAGGGTTCAAGAGCTTCAGCGCACCGATCCGGTCGATGACCGGGAGTAACACGACGTAAACTTTGCTCATCCCCCCTTTTCCCAAAATCCCGCAAACCCGGTATCGGCCGATTTGTTTCATTTCGGCAAAAGCCTCCTGGCATGCACTTCGGGAAGACCGGCGGCGAGGATCTTGTCCGCAGCGGCCTCTAAATTGTAGGGGATAAACCGGAGATCGACGGTATTTTCTTCGGGATCCCAGATCACATACTTGGCATCCACGTTGCCATTCCGGGGTTGCCCCACGCTCCCGATATTGAGGATATATTGATTCGTTTTTTGGAGTATCGTTTTTCCCCGTTGCAGCGGTAACCGGGAAAGCCCGTCCCGGCCGAAAGAGATGATTTCAAGATTATGGGTATGTCCCACAAAACAAATCCAAAAATTCTTGGTCAAAAAGGTTTGAACCAAAGTCTCTTCACCGACTTCAAAAAGGTAGGTCAAAGGCGAATCCGGCGGATACCCATGCACGAAATGACATGAATCGAATCTTAAAAAAGCCTTGAGTTTTTCGATAAAAGCCAAAGAATCCGGACTGAGCATCGTAATGGTTTGGACTAAGGATCTACGGGCCTGGGGGTTAAACCAGTTTAGATAGCTTCTGTCGACCACCGCAAGTTCATGATTTCCCATAATCGACCAAACGGAGCGTCGCCGAATCTCGGTGACAACCTCTTCAGGTTGCCCGCCGTATCCGATCATATCTCCTAGGCTGATGATCCGGTCGACTCCAATGGGATTAATGTCCGAGAGAACCCTTTCGAAGGCATCAAAATTTCCGTGAATATCGGATAAAATAGCATATTTCATAGGAGTCTTCGAGCCCCGATTCCACCCGGCTTAAGAAGTAACTTGAAAGTACCATGAAATCATTTCGTTCCCCAGGTGGACATAGGCCATGGCGCCTATGGATAGAAAGGGGCCGAATGGGAGGGGGGTCTGGAGTCCTTTTTGCGACCGGAGCATCACGAGAATTCCCACCAGTGATCCGGTAACGGATGCGATGAAAACGGTGAAGAGAACGCCCTTCCAGCCGATCACGGCGCCGATCATGGCTAATAATTTGATATCGCCGCCCCCCATCCCCTCTTTTTTAGTCAAGGCATGATACACTAGGGCGATGGACAACAGGATGCCGCCGCCGGAAGCGATTCCGATCAGGGAATTGATTACCTGCATTTCGGGGACAAGGGCCGACACCGCCAATCCCAATACGATTCCCGGCAGGGTGATGGTATCCGGGATAACCTGATGATCGATATCGATGAAAACAATGGTCAATAAAGCTGAAACAAAAGTAAAAAGCACAAGTCCATACAAAGATACTCCATATCGGACAGTTATGGAAAAAGCCAGCAGGCCGGCCAAAAACTCCACCAACGGATACCGAGAAGAAATGACAATCTTACAAAACCGACAGCGTCTTTTTAACAGAAAAAAACTGAGTATGGGGATGTTGTCATAAAAGCGAATGAGATTTCCGCATGACGGACACATGGAGCGGGGGTGAACCACGGACAGCCCTTTGGGGATCCGGTAAATACAGACGTTCAAAAAACTCCCGACACAGGTTCCGAAAACAAAAATGACCCCATAAAGCAGAGCTCTCTCTAGCATACCCCTCCTATTTTCTGAAAACGTCCTTGACACCTATACCGGGAAAATCATATAGGGGTTACCCACTAAAATCAATATTCACGCTTATTATTCTGGATATATTTGGATATGTGCGATAATATTTTCATTTTGGATTTATACGACGTTTTCTGGGATGTGGTGGATTGAAGACAGACTTCTTCACTTAAATTCCTCTTGTGGCTTCGCCACTTCAGCGTCGCTTCGCTCGGTCGTCGGTTTAAATATTGTTAAAGATTACGGCATAATCTCTAGATACGTCGGACAGGGTTGGTTACTCAATATCCTGTTTTAATTATAACAAAATACGAAAGCCACCAGTGCAAATGGCAGAAGCGGACAAAGACGATCTCATCAGCATTTTAGAAGAACAGGAAAAAGGGGCAGAGATTCCCAAAACGTTGCCGCTTCTCCCTGTAAGGGATGCGGTGATTTTCATCGATATGGTTCTTCCCCTTTTCGTCAGCAGGGAAAAGTCGGTGCAAGCGGTGGAGGAGGCTGTTTCCAAGGAAGGCTTCTTGTTTTTGGCAACCCAGAAAGATCCTGGAACGGAGAACCCAAAACCGGCGGATATCTATACGGTCGGCACCGTGGGCAGGGTCCTGAGAGTGCTCAAGCTCCCCGATGGCAGCGTCAAGGTGTTGACCCAGGGGATTGTCCGGGGAAAGATCCTCAAATACGATAAAACCTCGCACCTGTTTCGTGTAAAAATCGAGACGCTCCCTGAACAGGTCATCGAAAAGGTCAGCCTTGAAACCGAGGCCCTGATGCGAAACGTCCGGGAGCAGTCCGAAAAGGTGTTGGCCCTCAGGGGAGAATTGACAGCGGATGTCAAGGCGATCCTTACCAGCATCGAAGATCCTGGCAAACTGGCAGATATCGCTGCCTCGAACCTCAAGCTGAAAATCGGTGAGTCCCAGATGATCTTGGAACTCATTGACCCCGTCGATCGTCTTCGGAGGATCAACGATCTTTTATCCCGGGAAGTGGATCTTTCTGCCATGCAGGCAAAGATCCAGTCGGATGTCAAAGACGAGATCTCCAAATCTCAGAGGGATTACTTCCTGCGGGAGCAGGTACGGGCGATTCATCGGGAACTCGGAGAATATGATGAGAGGGCCGTTGAACTGGCGGAATATCGTAAGAAAATCAGACGGTCACGGATGCATCGGGAAGCGGAGAAAGAGGCGAAAAAGCAACTCAAACGACTCGAGCAGATGTATCCCGACTCCGCAGAGGCCGCCATTGTCCGGACCTATCTGGATTGGCTTACCGAACTCCCCTGGAATAAGTTCACCAAGGACGTCATCGACATACAAACCGCCAAAACGATTCTTGACTCCGATCATTATGGATTGAAAACCGTGAAGGACCGGGTTCTGGAGTACCTGAGCGTCCGGAAACTTAACCCGAAAATGAAAGGGCCCATCTTGTGTTTTGTCGGGCCACCAGGGGTTGGAAAAACCTCCCTGGGACAGGCCATTGCCCGCGCCTTGAACCGAAAATTTATCCGGGTTTCGCTGGGGGGCCTGCGAGACGAAGCGGAAATCCGGGGGCATCGTCGGACTTACATCGGAGCGCTTCCCGGTAGAATTTTACAGGGGTTGAAACAGTGTGGTACAAATAACCCGGTCTTCATGATGGATGAAATCGATAAACTCGAATCCGATTTCCGAGGGGATCCCTCTTCCGCACTCCTGGAAGCCTTAGATCCGGAACAAAATTACGCTTTTAGCGATCACTACCTCAACATTCCCTTTAATCTTTCAAGTGTCATGTTCATCCTCACCGCCAACTTGACCGACTCTATCCCTCCCGCACTCTTAGATCGGATGGAAATCATTTCGCTTTCCGGCTATTCCGAGGAAGAAAAACAGGTCATCGCCTTTAAGCATCTGATCCCGCGACAGCTCAAAGAAAACGGATTGACACCGGATTCGGTCGTTATCAGCCCTGCTGCGCTTTCCCTGATCATTCGGGAATATACTTTCGAAGCCGGTCTACGCAATCTTGAGCGGGAAATACAGGCTATCTTCCGAAAAGTGGCCAGGCAGATTGCAGAAGGGAAGGAAGGGCTGTTCAGGGTCACCCGAGGCAACCTCGCCCGTTTTCTGGGGGTGCCGAAATTTATTCCCGAGATGGAGGATGAACCGGAACAGGTGGGACTGGCCGCCGGCCTGGCATGGACTCAGGTTGGTGGAGAAGTAATGTACGTGGAGGCCACCCTGATTCCCGGTAAAGGAGAACTGATCCTCACAGGGCAGCTGGGCGAGGTCATGCAGGAATCGGCACGTGCGGCGGCGAGCTATGCCCGGAAAAACCTAAAATCCTTCGGCGTGAAGGAAGGATATTTGGAGAATCTGGATATTCATATCCACGTTCCAGCAGGAGCCACGCCAAAAGACGGGCCGTCCGCAGGCATCGCCATGGCTACGGCTCTGATCTCGGCCATCAGGAAGACGCCTGTGGACAATACCGTCGCCATGACCGGTGAGATCACCTTGTTAGGCCGGGTTCTTCCGGTAGGAGGCCTCAAGGAAAAGGCGCTCGGTGCTCTGCGGACCGGGATTCGAACCATCATCGTGCCTGATAAAAACCGAAAAGATCTGAAAGAAATGCCCGCAAGCGTCAAACGCAGAATTCACTTTACACCGGTTGGGCACATGGACGAGGTCCTTTCCATCGCCTTTGGAAAAGGCGATCAGGAGCGGCCCAAGAAAAATAACGTGGATGCGGATTCTGGCATTTGATTCAGCGGCAAGTCATTGCAGCGCCGCCGTGGTGACTTCGGAAACGGTGCTCGGGGAAGTATCGTCGGCCGATACGGAAACCCACTCCCGGCATCTCATGGAGAGGATCCACCAGGTGCTTTCCGATTGCCGTTTATGCTTATCGGAAATCGACGGTTTTGCGGTAACGCATGGTCCGGGGAGTTTTACCGGGTTGAGGATTGGCCTAAGTACGGCCAAGGGATTGGCAGTGGCTGCCGGAAAACCGGTTGTAACGATATCGACCCTCGACGTCCTTGCATTTCAGGCCCGAGAGGCGGGAATCTTGATCAGCCCCATGCTGGATGCCCGGAAAGGAGAGGTCTATTTTTCCCGCTGCCGTTTTACGACAGGAAGCCTGATCCGAGAGATGAAAGAATCGGTAGGGGAACCGGAAACGGCAGTCGCCGGCATCCAAGAGCCCTGTATTTTTATCGGGGAAGGGGCATCCCGTTACAGGGAAAAGATTCTTGAATTGAAGGGTGATATCGCTCATTTTCCGGAATCTGAAGACCATGCCATTCGGGCCTCGGCTCTCGGTCAGCTTGGGCTTGCGGCCCTTAGACAAAATCAGATGGCCGATCCGAGTCTCATCATTCCATTATATATTCGTGGTGTCGAGGTGAGAAAAGTATCGGGTAATTTCGGCATTCCAAAAATGAACGCGAGATTAAAAAAGGATTGAATCTACAAAATGATTCAGATATGATATAATGATATGGAGTATCAACCGATTCAAAATCGAATCCGAAGCAATCGCATTCCCATTGCCCGCTCCGGTTATCCGTTTGTACTGATCGCGGCACTGGTGACGGGAGGTTTTGCTCTCATCGGATTCGGGATTTTGGCGATTCTTGGATTGATGACGACACTTTTTATCGTCTATTTTTTCCGGGATCCGGATCGGAAAGATCCCGTCGAGTCGGAAGTGATCGTTGCTCCGGCGGATGGACGCGTTGTCTCCATTGAAGCAGCCGCGAAAGGCCCTTTTTCCGCAGAGCCGTGTAAGAAGATCGGCATCTTCATGTCACTATTAGACGTGCACGTCAATCGGATGCCGTTTGAGGGGCGTATTGCAGAAATCCGATATAATACAGGGTCCTTCATGGCGGCCGATCGAAGCCAGGCATCGGGTCTGAATGAGCGCAATGCGATCCTGGTGGAGACAAGAGGCGGAAGATGGATCTCGGTGGTCCAGGTGGCAGGTCTCATTGCCCGGCGTATTGTATGTAGAATTCGGGAAAATGAAGCGCTTGCTCGGGGCGAGCGCTTTGGGTTGATCCGTTTCGGATCACGTGTCGATCTGTACCTTCCGGAATCGACGCCGCTTCGGGTACATGTCGGGGATCGCGTCCGGGGGGGCATTTCAGTCATAGGATATCTGAAATGAAAAGAAAAAAACGTATAAAAAAAGACAGGACCAGGCGGGGGCGAGGAATTTATGTACTCCCGAATCTGTTGACCTCATTTAATCTCTTTTTTGGTTTTTATGCTGCCGTTGCGGCAATCAATCAGAAGTTCGTAGCAGCGGCAGTGGCTATCCTTTTGGGGGTGATATTTGATATTATGGACGGAAAAGTGGCTCGGGCCACGAATACGAATAGCAAGTTTGGGATGGAATACGATTCGTTAGCAGACTTGATGACCTTCGGCCTTGCCCCGGGGTTGATGATATACCTGTGGGCTTTGAAACCGTTGGGAAGGATCGGATGGCTGGGTGCATTCTTGTTTCTGGCATGCGGTGCATTGCGATTGGCCCGTTTCAATGCGCAGGGACAAAGCAGTTCCCCCTATTTTACCGGGTTGCCCATTCCGGCCGCTGCCGGAATGAGTGCTTCCACTGTTTTGCTTTTCCACAGAATCGATTTTTCCCCATACCCGTTGGCCATGTTGATCCTGTTGTATTCCCTTTCTTTTTTAATGGTGAGTACCATCCCGTTTAAAACTTTCAAGGACGTCGAACTGTTTCATAAAATGAAGTTCAATGTCTTGGTGGCAGCAATTTTGCTGATGATTTTCATCGCCGCATTGCCCTCCATCGCCCTGTTTACTATCGGGGCTGCATATATTCTGTCGGGCCTTTTCAACGCCTTCCGTCTCCACTTGAAACCAAAATCCGAACTCTTGGAGCTCCCGGTGGAAGACGACGAAAAAGCCCTTCCGGTCCATCAAAAATAATATCGACGTTCAAACATCGTGTGGCGCCTCCACGACAATGCAAATGCCAAGAAAAGTGTAACAGGTTTAATTCAATTGAGTCACAGTCGGGCATGCCTGAACAATCGGGGCATTTTCAGTGATTGGGTAAAAAAGGGTGGGAAGATATGACGGCAAAAGCGTTTCATGTAGCGGTAGCTGGGGCTACCGGCGCAGTGGGAGACCAGATGATTCGATGCCTGGAAGAAAGAAAATTTCCGGTTAAATCACTAAAAGCCCTGGCGTCCAAACGGTCCGCGGGTAGAATGGTGAGGTTCAAAGGAGAAGCCATCCCTGTGGAAGAACTCAAAGAAGACTCCTTTAAGGGCATTGACATCGCCCTGTTTTCGGCCGGCGGGGGGACCAGCACCCGTTTTGCTCCTCATGCGGCAAAGGATGGCTGCGTCGTCATCGATAATTCGAGTGCGTGGCGGATGGACCCGGATGTGCCGCTGGTGATCCCCGAGGTCAACCCCCATGCCGTGGCAGACTATACCCGGAAAGGGATCATTGCCAACCCCAACTGTTCCACCATTCAGATGGTGGTGGCCCTGAATCCGATTCACCGGCGTTTCAGGATCAAACGGATCGTGGTTTCCACGTATCAGGCCGTATCCGGAACCGGCAACAAGGCCATCCACGAACTTTTTGATCAAACCCGGGCCATGATCCACTTTTTGGATGTTAAGCGGGAGGTCTATCCCCATCGCATCGCCTTCAACTGTTTGCCGCATATCGACGTTTTTCTGGAAAACGGATACACCAAAGAAGAGATGAAGATGGTGCATGAAACGCATAAAATCATGGAGGATCGCTCAATCGGGGTGACGGCCACAACCATTCGCGTTCCGGTTTTTTTCGGACACGGTGAGTCCGTCAATATCGAGACAGCCGAACCCGTATCCCCGGATGCGGTGAGATCCATTCTGCAAAATGCCCCGGGCGTAAAAGTGGTGGATGACCCTTCCCAGAATAGATACCCCATGCCCATCGATGCCGCCGGTCAGGATCTGACCCTGGTGGGTCGCATCCGAAAGGACGAATCGATTGAAAACGGAATCAACATGTGGGTGGTCGCCGACAATATCCGCAAGGGCGCTGCCACCAATGCGGTCCAGATTGCCGAAATCTTGGCCGACAAATACTTGTGAGGAGATGCGCATTGGAAAGAATTCCCATCACTCACAACGGATACGAGGCCTTGAAAAAAGAATTGGAACATCTGCGTTCCGTGGAGCGGCCGAAAAATATTGAAGCTATTGAGGAAGCCCGTGGGCATGGAGACCTGACCGAAAATGCGGAATATGAAGCGGCCAAGGATCGACAAGGGTTTCTCGAACGCCGTATGAGCGAATTGCAATACAAGCTGGCCCACGCGGACATTATTGAGCCGATAAATCTGCCGAAGGATCGGGCGGTTTTCGGATCCACCGTCGTCCTGGAAAACAGCGATACCGGCGAACAGGTTTCTTATCAGTTGGTGGGGCCCGATGAATCGAATGTGGAAAAGGGACGGATTTCCATTCTGTCTCCTTTGGGGAAAGCCCTTGTCGGGAAGAAACCGGGCAGTGAAATCGATGTGCACACCCCCGGTGGCCGACGCTGCTATGAACTGATGGAGATTCTGTAAATTCTAGATGAAATCATAAAAACTCAAAATTGGGATGGCAAGGTAAAAAGCTTCAGCTGCAAGGCGCGCAAATCCTGAGGAATGAGGCGTGCTTTTAGGTACGCCGCAATGATTTACCCGGTTGAATCCTGCGAAGCAGGGCCACAAAGCGGCATTCAACCGGGCAGGGGATGCAGTGCAATCCCGCCTTCGGTGGGACAGATGGACTTTTTACGAAGCCATCAATTTTGATGAAATCGTAAAAACTCAAATTTGGGATGGCAAAGCAAAAAGATCAAGTTCAAGGCGTCGCGAATCCCGTGTGATGAGGCGTACTTATCGTACGTCGAAATCGCAACGGGATGAAGCGCAACGCAGAAATTGAACTTTTTACGAAGCCATCAAATTTAGATGAGATAACGGAGGTGAAATCTTGGCAAGAATTACCATTGAAGATTGCCTGAAGCGGGTCAAGAGTCGGTTTCTGCTCGTGCACATGACGGCAAAGCGGGTCCGACAGATCCGGGAGGGATCGGAGTATTTGGTCAGTTCTCCGAAAAACGAGGACATTGTCGTGGCTCTCAGGGAAATTGCGGCCGGAAAAGTAGTCCTCAAAGAAGACGAGAAGACGGGCCAGGCATAGCCGTCCCTATATCCGACCATCGTGAACCGACGTAACCATACCTATACCTATAAAACCGTCAACCGTTTTCTTGGAAAGGCGTTGCACCGATACCGAATGATCGAAGAGGGGGACCGGATCGCTATCGGACTTTCAGGGGGCAAAGACAGCCTCTGCCTGATGCGGATATTACGGGAACGGCAAAGCCGGGTCCCGGTTCATTACGAACTGATCGGCATCCACGTAGATCCGGGGTTTGACGGCGGATTTTCAGAGGCCCTCAAGGCGTATTGCGAAAAACAGGAATACCCGTTTTACCTGGATCGATCGGATCACGGTGTCAGGGGACACAGCCCTCAAAACCGGGAGAATCCCTGCTTCTTATGCGCCCGGTTGCGCCGAAAAAGACTTTTTGAACTGATGAACGCACTGGGTTGCAATAAGCTGGCTTTAGGACATACCAAGGATGACGTCATCACCACACTCCTTCTGAATATGTTCTATGCCGGCGAAATCAGCACCATGCTCCCGGTTCAAACCTTCTTCGAGGGGAAGTTCACCCTGATCCGGCCCTTGGTATACGTGGATGAAACCCTTATCCGTCGGTTTGCGAAAGAAGCCTCTTTTCCTATATTCCAAAACCCCTGCCCCACGGCGGGTTTTTCAAAACGCAGTGAGATCAAATCGTTTTTGGATCAGATGAGCCAAAAAAATCGGAAAATCAAGGGGAATCTTTTTCATGCCTTGCACCGGGTCAGGCCGGAATACCTTTTTACGTGATTTCATGATTGATATTCAAAACCAACGGGATGACCGAAACATTCCCATCGACAAGGTGGGAATCAAAAATTTAAGATACCCCATCACGGTCCGGGATCGGAGGGATGGATTCCAGCACACGGTGGCTACCATCAATATGTACGTGGATCTTCCCCACCGAATCCGAGGCACCCACATGAGCCGTTTCGTGGAAATCCTGCATACCCTTCGTCCCGAAGTCTCTCTACGCACTTTTTCGGAAACCCTGGAAAAGATGAAAGAGCACCTCAACGCCGCGTCGGCAACCATTGAAATGGCCTTCCCTTACTTTATTGAGAAGCTGGCGCCGGTAAGTCATTCCGCGGGGTTGATGGACTACAACTGCCGGATCCTTGGATCGAGTGATTCAAACGGAAAAGTAGATCTGGTTTCGGAGGTGATTGTCCCCATCACATCCGTATGCCCCTGCTCAAAGGAGATTAGTGACGTCGGAGCCCACAATCAGAGAGGAGAGGTCCGGCTGGAGACCCGATTCAAAAAATTCATCTGGCTGGAAGACATGATCGAGCTCGTCGAGGCATCATCCTCATGCGACGTCTATTCGGTATTGAAACGAGTGGACGAAAAGGAGGTCACCGAGAGGGGATACACCAATGCCAAATTTGTGGAAGACATCGTCAGAGACATCGCTAAAAGGCTTATTTCCGATACCAACATCACCTGGTTTTCCGTCAGCGCGGAAAATTTCGAGTCCATTCACAACCACAGCGCTTACGCTCACATCATCCGAAACAAGATGACAACGCTTTAGGGAAGACTTGTCCGGATCTTCATTAAAATATCGTCGGCTGTTTTACCGGGGGTGTTGATGAAGATCGCAAAAGGGTAAATCCGTTCCGGACGTGTTTCGATGTAGCCTGCAAGAGTTCGAACGCCGTCGAGGGTTCCGGTTTTGTAAAAAACGCCGTTTTTGAAACCCATCAAGTGTCTGTGGGAAATGAAAGCATTCAGGACCCGGTGCATGGCCAGAACCGTCATGCGATTCTCCCGAGAAATTCCAGAGCCCTCCACAATCTGAATACCATTGGTTTTCAGAACCTTTTCGGCATCGCTCATCGCAGCCCGAACACCCTTCTCTAAGGTTCCCGGAGGCCCATAAACCTTTACTCCGACGCTAATTAATAGCTGGTTGGCGATGAAATTGTTGGAGTGTTCCAACAGCTTTTCGACGACTTCCGAGAGTCTGTGCTCGGAGACATATCGCAGGATTAGGCGGTTTTGGGCCGGATCCGCTCGACCTGTCTCAACCTTTCCGGTGACGGTGATCCCTTCTTTTTCCAAGAAATGGCGCAGCATTTGGCCGGCATAAAGGGTGGCTTCGCCCTGTTTATTAGAAAGGACAATCCTCCCTTGGTCCATGCGGGAATTCAGGATCCGGCTCATTACCATCGGTAAAAGGGGAGTCTTGGGTTCGGCGCTGACGAATCGGGATCCGGCCCGCTGAAAGAAAACCGTATTGAAATTGACGCACAGTGCCCCGTTGGGGGCGTCGTAGGGTTCAAAGGAGTCGGATATGCCCGGAATCTCCAGGGGCTTCGCAAAATGGGTGTCGTCCAGGATAATGCCGTGGATGGACCGGAATTGATTTGCCAGAGTTTTGGCAATGGCCGACAGGGATTCGGATACCAGCAATGGATCACCGAACCCTTGAGCTATGAGCCGGTTTCCGTCATCCAGATAAAAATCCGTATGAAAGCGATAATCGGATCCCAGATGGCTCAACGCCAAGACTGCAGTCAGGATTTTCAGCGTGGAGGCCGGGATTAAAGGAGTGTTTTCGTGCTTGGAAAAAAGGATATTTCCCTGATTATCGGCCACCAAAACGGCATCCTGTTTTCCGATCAGCGGGTCAAGACCGGACAGGGAAGCCGCGTAAAGGTTTTCTGATGTCAAAAAATATAGAAAATAAAGAAAATAAAAGGCGAGGGGAAGGCCCATTCGTTTTAAATGCTTCCAAGGTTTCATAATTCAAAGTCTCAAACGCATTCATGGCTCTCGAGGAGCAGGGTGACCGGACCGTCGTTGGTCAAGGCAACCTCCATTTTCGCCTGAAACCGACCGGTTTCAACGTTGATACCCGCCTTGCGGACCGATTCGACAAAATGGAGATAGAGCGGCTCGGCGTAATCCGGGGCAGCGGCGGAGATAAAAGACGGACGTCTCCCTTTCCGGCAGTCGCCGTATAGGGTGAACTGGGATACCACCAGCATTTTCCCGGCGGTTTCCAAGAGAGAACGGTTCATTTTTCCCGTGTCGTCTTCGAAGATACGCAAGTGACTGATCTTTTGCGCGAGGTATTCGGCATCGGCGCTTCTGTCTTCATGGCGTACCCCCAAAAAGACCAAAAGCCCCTCTCGGATGCCGGCTACCGTTTCTCCGTTGACGCTCACCGAGCATTTCTTCACCCTCTGAACCACGGCCCTCATGGTCCCTCCCCGATCCTGGTGCGCTCAAGTGATGAAGGGAATCCTTCAAGGGAACCTTCGGATATTACCCGCCGCCACCAGATACAGCAGTGCGGCATCCGGATCAAGCCCGAGCAGCTTTCGCGCCTCCCCGTCATAGAAG
>Ga0066636_10000135_pt1 | contig 35711 bp, 28 predicted proteins | sample CryGeyCG2014_080_2_FD_62736 | JGI IMG/M metagenome (GOLD analysis project Ga0066636, IMG submission 62736) | Groundwater microbial communities from aquifer - Crystal Geyser CG07_land_8/20/14_0.80 | ecosystem: Environmental > Aquatic > Deep subsurface > Groundwater | place: USA: Utah: Grand...
TTTTACCCTAATGAAGGATGGAGCCATTGTCGCCAACAGTGGACATTTCAATGTGGAGCTGGACCTGGAAGGGCTCAAATCGCTAACCCGAACCGTTAAAAAAATGCGTCCCTTTGTGGAGCAGCATCTGCTCAAAAACGGCCGTAGGGTCAATTTGCTGGGAGACGGCAGGCTGATCAACCTGGCGGCCGCGGAGGGGCATCCCTCCAGCGTGATGGACATGAGTTTCGCCAACCAGGCATTGAGCATCGAATACATGGTCAAAGCCTACCGGAATCTGAAACAGGATGTCTATCCGGTTCCGGAAGCTATTGATCGGCAGATCGCAAAGGAAAAGCTTGCGGCAATGGGAATGACCATCGACCGGCTGACCCAGGAACAGAAGCGGTACCTGGTGTCGTGGTCCATGGGCACCTGATCCCTTAGGGGGAATGGCCCGGACTTACTGGGAAGCGGACTTTTTCAATTTTTGAACGGCCGTGTATTCCCTGTCGGCGTCCTCCACAAACCCCTTCCCGATTTCAAACACACGGATAAACTCGGTTTCAGCCGCATCGTATCGGCCGGCCTTCTTATATGCCATTCCCATGAAAAAGTGGGGACCCGGGGCCTCGCGGTCAAGCGTTTGGGTCTTTTCAAAAGCCTGCTCCACTTCTTGGAGCCAGTTGGATTTCATCCGTGTGTTTCCGATGGTGTAAAGGCGCATGAAGCCGGTGAGCGCTTCGATATGCTGGGCCGGAATGGTTGCTTTCAGGCGTGCGGTTTCCAAAGACCCCAAGCCCTTCTCATATTCTTCCCTGAATCCATAGGCTAATCCCATACCTATGTGGGCGGCTGCATACCCGGGGTCGAGTTCTTGTGCCATCTTGAATTCTTGGAAGGCTGCGTCGATTTTTTCCATCTCGAGCAATTTGAAACCGTTTTCCACGTGATGGGCAGGCGAGCCCAACCGGGGTTTGGGGGCAATCATCCGAGAGGTGCACGCCAGGGGCAGAAGTCCAGCCAGGATCACTGCCATAAAATTTCTTATCATCATAGGTTTCATGGAATCTCCTCAGGGCTTAGAAAGGTCGGCTGTGATGATCACAAGGCATTTGCGAAGCAATTGGAGATGCTCCGATGCGCTTTTCAGTTTGGCCGCATCCGCGGTGCTGATGACGATGGTGGTTTTTTCCCCGTCTTCGGTTTCCAGACCTTTAACCACCAGGGGGTGATTTCCTACACGTTCCTGCTTGCGGGCCATCTCCAGATCGGGAACGTATCGGACCATCCCCTGCTGGACCGCCGACTCCCGGCTGGCGAATGCGGATCCAAAGACTTCTTTGCGGCTTTCATCTACGATTTTTGGGACCAATGCCGGGTTCAACGCGATTCCCATGGCGTCGACGATCAGACCGGTGAACGGGGCTGGAATCTTTTCCGGAGGGACTATGGGTTTAACAGAATCGATTTGCTTGAGTTCCTGAGGCAGGACGAGTTGAGAAAATGCGCCCAGCAGGCTCAATTCCATAACGATTTTGGCTGTTCCGTCCGAGAGATATTCCTGCGTGACCATCCGTGCGTTTTGAATGAGCTTTAGGATTTCTTCTTCGATCCTATTGTTTTTCTCCGAAATTTGAGAAACGATTTGATCGCGGTCAACCCGAAGACGCCGGATTGTCCGGAGAATGTTTTTTTTGGCGTCTGCTTGGGCCGCGGCGAGGGTGATCCGGGGTGCGTTTTCGTCCCGTTTCTCGGTAATCTGTCCGACACCGGTAGCCCGAACCGTAAATTGGGACCAGTTGATGACGCCGAAATCGGTGCGTTCTATAAAATCGGATCCTTTCTGAGCGAAAGATGGAGAGAAATAACCAAGGAGGATCAACCCAAAACACACAATGCATCGGATCGATTTTTCCAATATAACCCCCTGGTGGAAATAATGCCCGGCAAAAGATCGGAATTCCAGCAGGCACTTATTGCCGGTTTTTCAATTTTTATGGCTTCGTAAAAAGTCCATCTGCTGCGTTGCGCTGCATCCCCTGCCCGGTTGAATGCCGCTTTGCGGCCCTGCTTCGCAGGATTCAACCGGGTAAATCATTCCGGCGTACCTATGAGTACGGCTCATTTTTCAGGATTTGCGCGCCTTGCATCTGAAGCTTTTTACTTTGCCATCCCAATTTTGAGTTTTTGCGATTTCATCAATTTTTAGGCCTTGCGGAAAAAAAGCACAAGGTTTTTTTACACAGAGCGAATTTCTTGCCTCATGAATACCGCAAATGAGACCGCAAAGCAGACAAGTGTCAGGGCGGTAAGAAAGATCAGATGGGGGGCCACCACCATAATGCTCTGGCTCAGTGCAAGGGGCCCGGAAAAGCGGGACATGGAGATCTGTTCCATCGGGCCCACGGCAATGACGGAGCGGGCGGATTTTCGCCTGGGGTCGATGATGAGGGTAGTGGCATCCGAGTAGAGTTCCATGGGCGAAAGGAGGGAAATGGCTTTCACGATTTCGGCCTTCCGGACCAGGGATTCCGTGGTGTCGGTTTCCGCGCTCCCTGCAAGGGTGTTTCCTAAAACCGACGCTCCAAGGGAGATAAAAAAAGAGAAAAAAATCCAGATCGCCAGCGCAGCCAGCGCCGAGGTTGCCGTATTACGGAAAAGGATGGAAAAGAAAAGGGCGACCTCCAGCCAGAAGGCGATGTATATGATACTGAGAAATAGATAGATGCCCATCCGTAAGCATTCCTCGAGCCCGGGGACGATGCCCACCAGTAAAAGCCCCAGCCCCGCAATGACCAGGACGATGGAAGCCATCATGACGGCGATCAGGATCACGCCGGCCAAAAATTTTCCGTTGATGACCACATCCCGATAGATAGGCTGGGAAAGAAGCTTACTCAATGTCCCCTGGTTGCGCTCCCGGTTGATGCCGTCGAAGCCCAGTATGAGTCCCACCAGAGGCCCGAAGAAAGCGACGAACTGAACCAGTGAAAACATGGCGCCCGGAGAAGTGAAGAGCATTAAAAAGACAAAGCGGGGTTTGGCAATCCCTTTCAACTCATGCCGGATATTCAGGCCCACCATGTATACGGTGATCAGACTGACCATAGTGATAAGGGCAAAGATGATGATAAGCCGATAGCTGCTGAAATGATCGGAAAGTTCTTTTTTGATGATCGCCTTGATTCCTTTCATGGGTCAGTTCTCCTGAAAATATTTCATGTAGATCTCTTCCAAGGTGAAGGTTTCCTTCCCGACGCCGAACTTCTCCCTGGCCAGATTGGCCAGCGGCCCCTGGGCCACCATTTTGCCTTTGATCATGATTCCCACCCGGTGACAGATCCGTTGAATCTGGTGGAGGAGGTGGCTGGAGATCAGTATGGTCATTTTCCGGTCTCGGCACAAGGATTCAATGAGCGAAATCATTCGGTTGGAGGCATCCGGATCCAGGCCAAGGGTCGGTTCATCTAAAAATGCGATCTTCGAATCTTTGATCAAGAGCTCGGCCAGTCCCAAGCGCTGACGCATCCCCCTGGAATAAGCGCCGATTTCTTTTTTTTCCTCTTCCGCCAAGCCTACAGTGTTCAGGGCCCAATCGATCCGTGCTTCAACGCTTTCAGAGGGGATATCGTTCAACTCGGCGATGAATCGAAGCATCTGCCGGGCATCCAGGTCCGGATAGAACCCCATGTTTTCCTGGAGATATCCGACCCTTGCTTTGACCTGGATGGGATTTCTCACCGGATCTAGGCCTAGAACCCGGGCTTTTCCGCTCGTTGGCTCGGTTAAGCCCATCAGCATGAGAATGGTGGTTGTCTTACCGGCACCATTCGGCCCTAAAAAACCGAAGATTTCCCCTTCAAAGATCTGAAGTGTCAACTGGTCTACAGCGATCTGATGGCCGTAAGCCTTGGTCAATGCCTCGGTTTCGATCACAGCTTGCTGATCCATTTTATCGCCTTCCCAGCATTCTGAACAAACTGAAAAGGCCGGCGATCACCAACACGATGATCCCGATGCCGATCCATCCCCAGGCGGCCGATGCCTTCACGGTCGTCCTGAATTCAATGGATTTATTCGCTTTTTCTCCTTCCACGCTTACATTGACCGAATAATCCCCCACCAAGGCTTCTTCGTAAGGGATGAGAATCATTTCCACCTGCTTGAGGTCACCCGGTTCGATGATATCGATGCCTCCGGGCTTGAATTCCACCTTCCAGTTTTCAGGCTTGAAGGAGAGGAATTTGAGGTCATGGTTGGGAGCTGACCCGGTATTCTTGACGTAGAAGGAGACATTCGACGGTTTTCCCTGACGGGCCTCCAGTGACAAGAGGCCGCTGATCGTTCCGACTTCCAGGCCATAGGTGCCGGTGAGAATCACCTTGAGTTCGGCTTCGGCTTTAGCATCGCCGGAGTTCACACGGATCTGAACAGGGTATTCCCCGGCCTTCGTATTTACGGCAGGCTTGACTTCCACGGCGATGGTCTGGCTCTGGTTGGCCTTCAAACGCAGGCTGGTAATATATTTAGACTCGTACGCGGGTTTGAAGTTGACGTCCCAGCCGTTCGGACCTTGGGCAAAGAGATCGAAAACCGCATCGTTGTCCAACTTGCTGTCGACTTCCAGAGAGAATTCGAATTTAGCGTCCGAAGGACCCCGGATTTCCGGATAGGAGGTGGTGAGCTTAATTCCCCGATCTTCCTTTTCGGCCCCTTTATCTTCTTTCATCGTGACACGGATATCCTGGGCCATCTTAAACTGACCGTCTTCGGTCTTGGCCTCAACACGGAACCGGTAGTCGCCGGGACCGGTACCCTTATCCGGAATCGCCTCAAAGGTGACATGCTTGGTTTCATCGGCAGGAACGTGTACGCCGGTGATAGTGAATCGATAGGTTTTAATTTTGACCTTCCATCCCGGAGGTTTTTCCGAAACCCAGACGTGAAGCGTTTCGCCGATGCGTCCCTTGTTGTGAAAGATCAAATCCATGCTGACTTCTTCACTCTTCGGAATCACGATTCCGGGATACTCCGCAGACATTCCGACCTGTCTTTCGGGTTTTTTCTCCGGGCTCTTATCTTCCTTTTCTGAAGCATCAACCAGTCCTGCAGAGGTAAACAGGAAAAGAGACGCCAGGAAAATGACAAGGGACTTTCTCCAAGGATTCATCACCAGCATTCCTCCCCGTTTTTATACGATGGCCGTATTCACAAAATATATGATTGGCCCAATTATTAAAAAAAACCCGGACGGCAGGGATATATTCTACATCCTTCCGATGGGTTTTCTCCTGTCCGGCTATAGGATACAATCCAGACAAGCCGATTCGCGATGTGTGGGCCGGGTAATCCACGGCGGCTCACGACATGAGTCACGTGGATCACCGACCCTAACGTGAATGGGGGCATCAGATCAATACATGTCTTCGTCCATGCCTCCCCCTGGCGGCATGGCGGGCGCTTTCTTCTTTTCCGGTTTTTCAGCCACTAAAGCCTCGGTTGTCAACATGAGCCCGGCCACGGAAGCAGCATTCTGCAGGGCAAACCGTACCACTTTGGTAGGGTCGATAACGCCGGATTCGATGAGGTTCTCGTAGGTTTCGGTCGCCGCGTTGAATCCAAAGTCATCCTTGCCTTCAGCAACCCGGTTAAGGACGACGGATCCTTCGAGGCCGGCGTTTTCGGCGATTTGCCGCAAAGGTTCCTGCAAGGCCCGCTTCAGAATTTCGAGGCCGTGTTTTTCCTCTCCGGTTGCCTTGACTTTATCCAGTGCATCCAGGCATCGGATCAGAGCGACACCGCCCCCGGGAACAATGCCTTCCTCCACAGCGGCACGGGTGGCATTCAGGGCATCTTCCACACGGGCTTTCTTTTCTTTCATTTCAGTTTCGGTGGCAGCTCCGATATTGATGACCGCTACACCGCCGATAAGTTTGGCCAGGCGTTCTTGGAGTTTCTCGCGATCATAGTCTGAAGTGGTCTCCTCGATCTGTGCCCGGATCTGCTTCACGCGGCCTTCGATGTCTTTTTTGCTGCCTGCACCATCGATGATGGTGGTATTGTCCTTGTCGATTTTAATGGTCTTGCATTTGCCCAGGTCGGCCACGGTGACCTTTTCCAGCTTGATACCGAGGTCTTCGGAAATCAGACGGCCTCCGGTCAAAACGGCGATATCCTCGAGCATCGCCTTGCGGCGATCCCCGAACCCCGGTGCCTTGACCGCGACGGTCTTGAGGGTCCCGCGAAGCTTATTGACGATCAAGGTGGCCAATGCCTCCCCTTCCACGTCCTCGGCCACGATCAAAAGGGCTTTTCCCTTCTTGGAAATCTGTTCGAGAAGGGGGACCAAGTCTTTCATGTTGGAGATTTTCTTTTCATGGAGCAGGATGTAAGGGTCTTCCAGGATGACTTCCATTTTTTCCGCGTGGGTGACAAAGTATGGGGAGATATATCCCCTGTCAAACTGCATCCCTTCAACAATTTCCAGGTTGGTTTCCATGCTCTTGGCTTCTTCCACCGTGATCACACCTTCTTTGCCCACTTTTTCCATGGCTTCTGAAATGAGTTTGCCCACCGTCTCGTCATTGTTGGCCGATATGGTACCAACTTGCTCGATTTCTTTTTTATCTTTGGTGAGTTTGGACAGTTTTTTGAGTTTTTCCACGACGGCCTCAACCCCTTTGTCGATACCCCGTTTCAAAGCCATCGGGTTGATGCCGGCTGAAACCAGTTTGTGGCCTTCCACACAAATAGACTTGGCCAGCAGCGTCGCGGTGGTAGTTCCGTCTCCGGCGACATCGCTGGTCTTGCTGGCCACTTCTTTGAGCATCTGGGCGCCCATGTTTTCGAACTTATCCTCAAGCTCGATCTCCTTGGCCACGGTAACCCCGTCTTTGGTAACATTAGGGGACCCGAAGGTTTTTTCCAGAATCACGTTGTTGCCCCGCGGCCCGAGGGTAACCTGAACAGCGTTAGCCAGCGTAACCACGCCCTGAAGCATTTTTTCCCTTGCTTTTGCTCCGTATGCAATCATTTTCGCAGCCATGATGCGTTACCTCCTTAGTCTAAAATCCCCAGAATATCATCTTCTTTCATGAAAACATGTTCGACACCATCGATCTTGATATCGGTTCCCGCATACTTGGAAAACAGGATCCGATCCCCTTTTTTCACCTCCAGTGGGGTGCGTTTCCCATCCTTGTCCGGCTTCCCGGGTCCGACAGCCACGACCTTGCCTTCCTGGGGCTTTTCCTTGGCGGTATCGGGAATGATGATTCCACCGGCTGTCTTTTGTTCTTCCTCAACCCTGACTACCAATACCCTGTCGTTTAATGGTTTGATGCTCATTGTCCTGATCCTCCTTGATTCAATCGCGTTGATAGATATAGGGAATTCCCTTGATTGAGAAACGGCGTGTGTAAAGTCGTTTTTGAAAAAGGGAATCCGATTCGCAAGTGGTACTGTTTGGATTCATGAAAGCTGACACAATGCTTTTTGCGAATCGTTTCGGCAATCCTGAAAAGATTTTAATATTTACGTGCAATATGAAAGCCCAGAGTCAATGACTACAGCGGCTTAGACTCGAATCAAAATTGATGGCTTCGTAAAAAGTCCAATTTCCGCGTTGCGCTTCATCCCGTTGCGATCTCGACGTACGATAAGTATGCCTCATCACACGGGATTTGCGCGCCTTGCATCTGAAGCTTTTTACTCTGCCATCCCAATTTTGAGTTTTTACGATTTCATCAAAATTACGAGCAGAAATTAATACAAAATTATAAGTTGTCAAGAGGAGCAGGGTCGCTGTTTCGAATAGAAAGTTAAAACATCCGATTTGAGCTTGAATTTATAAACCATGAGGTCAAAAAGCAGAAGGTGATGTGAGTATTTTATTTAAATTCGTTAGGTTACGCACTGATCAAAGTCCACCCGGAAACCGTTCACCCACTGGCTTGCCGTGGAGAGATTTCAGCTTTTTAAGCGTTAAAAGATCGGCGATTTCGCATAGAGAACTCACGGCACTGATTGTCATCGGCCTTACGGACGCAAAGTTAGACCCATTTGAATTCCGAAGTCCGGGCTGTTGTCATAAACAATGAAATTTTCAATGAGGCCCAATTCAAAAAGCCAGCCGGGATAAAACTCCCACTTCCACCCCAGGGTGAATTCGTGGGAGGCATCCGAGAAAGGCCCGAGATCTTCGGCCTGGCCCTCTGACGCCAGGTACTGAAGAATCAGGCTCTGGGTAGCGAGGTATCGCCATTCCAAGGCTACGAGCCCCGAAAGCTGGGTCCGCTTCAGCCGGATCTTATCGATTTGGTCCCCGCCGAACCATAAGTACCCTCCGGTCAGATAGGCGTAGACAGGGCCGAATCGTTTGGAAAGCATGACGCTGGCTCCGAAATCAAAGGGTACGTCCCGTTCCAGCGGGGCGCTTTCTTCTAATTCATAACGAGCCGTGAGAGCGTAGGCAAAGGCAGGACGCGGCTTCTTGCCGCAGGTGACGTTGTGCTGCAGGGTTAACAGAATCCCCTGGGAATAGACACCACTCTCTCCATCTCGCTGCACCAAAGCGTTTCCCTAGTCGTCCCGAATATCGACAAAGACTCGGCTGTTGGGAAGGACGTCCCGGCTGTCCTGATCGATGCCGAAGGCACTATGAAAATCCGAGATGAAGCCATCCATGATCCCCCCGAAAGTACGGCGTTCATCGTAGGCCAATTCCAGGGTCCATCGATCGGTGAGTCCATAATTGGCATGGAAAGTGGAATGAAGGCTTTCGTAGTCTAGGGCAAAGCTTCCCTTTTCGAACGCCCAAATATTGGCCAGGACGGAGGCAACCCCGAATTCCCACTTATTTTTGGAAAGTGTTGCCGGAGTCCTGGGTGTAAAACCGAGACGAAGGGATTGGAATTGAGATTGAGAAGAAATTCTTAAAGGGCCGTAGCCCACCTCTTCCAGGCAGAAATCTCCAGACCGAAAACCCATGATGTCTTGAACTGAAGTCTGAGGAGGGATTTCTATTCGGTCCGGATTTGAGGCGTCGGGCGGATCGGCCGGCTTTACGGCAGTGAACCCGCCGGAAATAGGCAGAAATAGGAGGAGCAAGACGACACAAAGACGCCTTCTCAGAGATCGGACTGAACAGGCCATCAAAGAGCAGCCGGGGTCCTTGATCACTTCAGATTTCCCCGTATAATTCGTCTAAACCCCGGTAGGTATGTTCAAGGGTCAGCCCAGGCTGTAGATCCTTTTCAATGCATCCTCCAAACTTCTAGCGAGATCTGTCGGTGACCCAGGAGCCTATTTTAGGGCCTTCATAAAGAGCGTTGATACACAATGCCCACATATCCGACAAAGCTTGTGCCGGGGCTCTTGTCATAGCTGGTGGCATAGGCGATGCGATGTCCACGGTTTGCCCCCAGTGACTTCGAGGCTGCGACGGCCGTCGCAGCAGCACCGGCGCAGCAGGCATTTTGGTGGGATTCCGCTACCAGAAGGACCTGTTCCGGGTCCATAGCCAACAGAGTCTCGATGATCTCACGGTCGTTTTCGGTTTTAACCCAATCCAAGGCCTTTGAGCCGGTCCCTTTGGGAGTGAAAGCGTAGTTATGGCCGTAATGCGTCAGATCGGTAGACCCTACCACCCGGATGCGCTTTCCAGTTTTTTTGGCCAGGTCCACCACCGTATTTCCGATGGCAAGGGAGTTTCGATGGGGTGGGACCCCGATAGGCACCAGTTGAGCATTATCAAAAAAGTACTTGATAAATGGAAGCTGAAGCTCAATGGTGTTATCCGGACTGAAATCATCTGCGCGTTCTACCTTGAACGCAAATTGTTTGGTGAGCGACCGGGCCAATTCCGAATCGATCCGGATGGACCCAAAGGGGGTTTCCCAGGCACCCGAATCCATGATGTAATTTGGAGACGATGGATGCAGGTGCATTCCGAAAACGACGACAGTGTCCACCGACCCGGCTTGGGACAATGAATGAATGACATTACAGGCAATTGCACCCGAAAAAAACCATCCGGCATGGGGAACAATGCCACCCACGGGATTCTCCAACTTTTCCCTTAAGATGGAAGGCTCCTTGAGGAATCGTTGAATCATTTGTTCGCATTCTAAAGGCTGTGACGGGTACCAGGTTTCGGCAAAAATGGCGTTTCTGACTTTCATGGCATCTCCGTTTGCTTGGTTATCGATATATACACCCCGTAGCCTGAAGTCACAATATATTAGTTACCAAGGGTATCTTGAAAGATCGAAGCTCCCTCATCCTTCCTTTTCCCCGCAAGGGGTGGATAGGGTCATGCGAAGAGGTTTTTCCAATCCCTGAAGTGAGGATTACCTGCCCATGCATGGCGCCATGCAGGCATGGAGTGCGGCAGTCGCAGGTCTTGATATGATGTTGGGAATCTTGATAAAATCCAATTTTTTGGAAAAGTTGACAGGGCATTTTAAGGGAATTATTTTAAAGCATTTAGCCGATTGCCCGATCCCTTACCAGGACATTTCATTGTAAAAAAGGACGCTCGACGTTTTTTAAATTATAATAAAGAAAATCCATTCGTTAAGGAGATCATTGATGCCGATCTATGAGTTTAAATGTCAAGCTTGCGATCATTGTTTTGAAAAATTGGTCTTTGTGAGTGAAGACGAGCCGGTCAGATGTCCGAAGTGCAACAACGCCGATGTGAAAAAGCAGGTCAGCTGCGCAAGCTTTATCGGCGCATCCGGATTGTCAAGATGTGCGCCGGGCTCCAGAAAGGGCTTTTCCTGAGGTAGCTGATGCCGAAGCGGCGGTCGCCGTACCAGGATCTTAATCGCCATGGAGGCGCCGGCGCCTCACCATTACCCATCGATGTTTTACAAGGCTTCCCTTTTTCAAAATCGTGGTTAGCTTGCTTAATAAAAAGGAGATGAGAGGCTTTATGAACGCCTCTGATGCAAGCTGGTAAAAGAGTGCGACTCGAGCTTCTGATGAGTAGAATAGGAGGTTAACCATGTGGGAGTATACCGATAAAGTCAAAGACCATTTTGTAAATCCGCGTAATGTGGGGGTACTCACAGATGCAGACGGCATTGGAGAGGTCGGATCTCTGGCCTGTGGGGATGCGCTCAAGCTCACCTTCAAATTGGACGAAAATGAGCGGATCCGGGAAGCCAAATTCCAGACCTTTGGATGTGCCAGCGCTATAGCCTCTTCCTCGGCGCTGACAGAGATAATCAAGGGTTTAACCCTCGAAGAAGCCGCAAAAATCACCAATGAGGACATTGCCCGCTATCTTGGAGGGTTGCCGAAAGAAAAAATGCATTGCTCGGTGATGGGAAGAGACGCCCTTGAAAAGGCCATCGCTCATTATCGGGGTGAAGCGGAAAAGAAAAAGGAAGGTCATGTTGTCTGTGAGTGCTTCGGCGTCACTGATTTGGAGATCGAACGAGCGGTCCGAGAGAACCATCTCCATACCATAGAAGACGTTACCGACTACGTGAAGGCCGGTGGCGGATGCGGCAATTGCCATGACTCCATCCAGGAGATTATCGATGCTGTCTGGAAGAAAGGCCATATCCAAAAGGAATTTCCCCTAAGAAAGCTTACGAATATTCAGAAGATCAAGCTCATCGAAGAAACGCTGGAGCGTGAAATCAAACCGGCCCTTAAAAAGGACGGAGGAGACATCGAACTTGTCGATGTGGATGGAGACCGGGTTTTCGTGAAGCTTCGAGGCACATGCGCCACCTGTGCCGCATCCCAGGTGACTCTTAAAGGGTATGTGGAAACCAAACTGCAGGAGCTGGTTTTACCGCAACTGGTGGTGGAGGAGGTGCAATGATGGATGTTATCTATGTCGACAACAATGCCACGACCCGGGTAGCCCCCGAGGTCATTGAGGAGATGCTTCCCTACTTTGGCGATTTGTATGGTAATCCCTCCAGCATGCATACTTTTGGCGGAACCGTGGGTCGGAAAGTGCGAGAAGCGCGGGAAAAGGTGGCCCACCTCATCGGCGCTTTGCCGGAAGAGATTGTCTTTACCGGGTGTGGGACAGAAAGCGACAATACTGCCATAAACGCCGCCATCGAATCCAACCCGGGGAAAAAGCACATCGTCGCCACCCGGGTGGAACATCCTGCAGTGAAAAATCTGTTCGAGCATCTCTCAAAAAAAGGATATCGGACCACCTTCATCCCGGTGGACCACCAAGGTCGTCTCGACATCGATGCCTTGGAAAAAAGCCTTACCGACGACACGGCTATTGTCAGCATCATGTGGGCCAATAATGAGACCGGCGTCATGTTTCCCATCGAAGAGATAACCCAACGGGTTCGCGAAAGGGGAATCGTTTTTCATACCGATGCGGTGCAGACAGTGGGGAAGATCCCCGTCGATGTCAAAAAGGCCGGTGTGGACATGCTGTCATTATCCGGTCACAAGATCCATGCGCCCAAGGGTATTGCCGCATTATATGTCCGCAAAGGCGTCAAATTCACCCCGTTTCTCATCGGTGGACATCAGGAGCGCGGCCGCAGAGGCGGGACCGAGAATGTCTCTTCCATCATCGGGATGGGGAAGGCTTGCGAACTGGCCGTCGATCACCTGAAGGAGCAGGCCGGTCGCGTCAAGACTCTTCGCGACAGACTGGAAAGCGGTCTGTTGAAAGGCACGCCCAAGGCGCTGATCAACGGGGACCGGGAACATCGCCTTCCCAATACGACTAGCATCAGCTTCGAGTACGTAGAAGGCGAGTCTATCCTCCTCATGATGGACCGGCTGGGTATCTGTGCCTCTTCAGGATCCGCATGTACCTCTGGATCCCTGGAGCCCTCCCATGTCCTGAGGGCCATGGGGGTTCCCTTTACTGCGGCCCACGGGTCGATCCGGTTCAGTTTGAGTGTCTATAACACCGAAAAGGAAATCGATTTCATCATCAAGGAGTTGCCGCCCATCATCGCAAAGCTCAGGGAAATATCTCCCTTTTGGAAACCTGAAATTCCATCATAGGATTGAATTCCAAAAGAAGGGCCTGCCTTACGCAAAAGCAATAAAAAAAGAATGCTTGACAGGAGGATCCGTTTATCCTATAGGTGCCCGAAAACCTTGGGGATACTGAATCAGGATGATGGATCGTCGGGAATTTCTGAAAATCGGTTTTGGGTGTGTCACGCTCGCTGCGGCGACGTGCTTGATTCCCGATCCTCTTCTTGCGGCCGTAAGAAAATCATCGGTCCCAAGAAGCCTTTCGTTTTATAATACCCACACCGGAGAGTCTCTGGGTATTACCTATGCCATTGACGGGGCGTATATTCCGGACGCACTCGAAGAAATCGATCATGTCTTTCGTGACCATCGCACCGGAGCGGTCAAGGTCATCGATCCCAACCTGCTGGATCTCCTTTTTGCCGTTTCGAAAAAAATGGGAATTTCAGCACAATATCCGCTCCATATCGTTTCCGGGTATCGCTCCCCGGAAACCAATGCCTTGTTGCGGGAAAAAAGCCGTCGGGTGGCGAAAAACAGCTATCATGTCAAGGGACAAGCCCTGGATTTCCGTGTGCCTCGGGTCCAGCTTTCCCAGCTGCGTAAAGCGGCTTTAAGCCTGCGCGCCGGGGGAGTCGGCTACTATCCCCGGTCGCAATTTCTGCACCTAGACATCGGGGATTTCCGCTACTGGTAGGTTTTGCCGACCAGTGATTCGGTGCTTTGCGGGCGCTCCTTCAGGGCACGATCCAAAAGCAGGTCTCTACCGTAGATGTCTTTCCGGAAATGGATTGCCCCGTCCGGTTCCACCCATGCGGTCCAGTATAGGAGATGAACCGGGATGGGGTTTTTCAAGATTATGGCCCGATTTTTTTCGGAGATGATCGCTTTTTCAATCTGTTCTTTACTCCAGGCAGGATCTTCATTGAGCAGGTAGGTTGCCAGTTCCAGAGGTTTTTCGACACGGATACACCCGGAGCTGAAAGTGCGAACTTTCATATTGAAGAGCTTCTGCTGGGGGGTGTCGTGCAGATAGACGGAGAATCGGTTCGGAAACATGAACTTGATGCGGCCTAAAGCGTTTTGAGGCCCCGGATCCTGTCGAAGACGATAGAAAAAATTGCTTCGGGTGATCCCGGACCAGTCGATGCTCTCCGGCGCCACCTCCGTGACATCGCCTTCCCATCCGTTTAAGACGCGGTAACCGTTTTCTAAAAGACAGGAAGGGTTTTTCTGAATCAAGGGGAGCTTGTCTTCGACGGCGATTCGGAAGGGGACGTTCCAATAGGGGTTGATTTCCAGGTATTTCATGGTTTCACTGAAGACAGGTGTTTTTCGATAATGGGTGCCCACCACGACCCGCATATTCAGAACCGAACGGCCCGATTCCACCACATCCAGGTGAAATGCGGCGATGTTGACAAGGACATAACGCTGACCGAGATCATGGGGAAGCCATCGCCATCGCTCCAGATTGAGTTCCATCTGCCGGATACGTCCGGCCACCGGGCGATTGAGCTGGTTCAGGGTCTCTTTTCCAAGGATGCCGTCCGCTTCGAGACCGTGACGGCGCTGGAACCGTCGTAGTGCAGAGTCCATGGGTTTATCGAAAGAAAGACTCGTTTCATCAGCGGTATTTTTGAGATCTCCCGTGGCTTTGAAAAACTTTCTCAGTAACGCAACGCGGGCATCGGTCTCCCCGCTTTTCAGGGCAGGTCCGGAGGGTATTTGAAGCCACCGTTTCTCGGCGGCGTTTTTCCGGTATATCAACAGAGCCGTTTTCAGCCGGCGGTAGCCTTCGTCTGAAGGGGTAAGGGCGGCAAGTCTTTCAGCGATGCGGCCGGTCGCCAGTGCTTCGGAGAGTTCTCCGGCGAGGTCGACTTCGGGATGAAAGGCCACCCATGCGGTGTGAATGGTTTCCGGATCGACTCGGCCGCTTAAAAGATGTGTGGCGTAAAGAAGGAAAGCATCGGTGAGCAGGATATCCAATTCTGCAAGGGTGGAGGGGGTAGCCGTACCGGATCGGGAATCCGAGTCTCCGAGTTGAGCCAATATTTTTTGGATTTCCGAGTAGTGGTAGATCTCCGGAGAAAGCCCCTCATACCCGGAAGATGCAAGGGATGAAACTAATTCCTTGGCAAAAGGTGTGGGGTTTCCCTCAAGGGTCCATGCCGGTGCGTACCCCCGCTTTAGGTAAAATTCCGGGATGGCCGAAATGCCGCAGATCCGCTCTTTCCGGCAGGTGAAAATGTTCGTCTTTTGACCCGCCTGAATGATGCCAAAGATTTGCTTGGCTACCGACTCCGGCCCCTGAGCATAAGCGAAACCCGAAAATACCCAGAGAAAGGCGAAAGCTGAACTTATAAAAGTAAAAACGGTGTTCATCTGAACAGCATCTCCTGATCCTCCGAAAATAAAACACCCTTTTTTCCATTTGTTCCGCGCGACTGCGTCCATCCTTCAGGCGTCGCGGGTCAGCGCCGCGATTGATCAACCATAATGCGTGACTGCTGACGGGTCAATCGGTTTGAAAAATATTTGTGGAAGGAAACTCGGAAAAGGGACGCCTCACTTGAAGCAATAGCCTGCTCGTGTTATTTTATCTTCATATGGTGATGTGCAAAGCCGTTAAAGCTGGTAAACAGGAATAAATTCCGGGCCGTGTCCCTGTAACCCGATGAAGGTCGGGAGGAGAAAGGAGCCGGTGATGGAAAAGCACCAAAAATTTTCAGTTTGGTATGTCCTCTTGGGCATATGGTTCGTATTGATCCTGCAAAATGTCCTCTCGGGCGCCTTTGCCGTAAAGGTCATACCCTATAGCCAATTCTTGAATTTGCTCAAGGAAGGACGCATCGTGGAGGTGGCTATCACGGCGGATAAAATCCAGGGAAAAATGAAGGAGACGGGGGTTCCCGACGGGACGGTTATCCCTTTTAGGACGGTTCGGGTGGATCCCGAAATTTCCACCCTTCTGGATCAGTATAACATAACCTTTAAGGGAGAGGTCGAGTCCACGCTCCTTCCGACACTTCTGTCATGGATCGTCCCAACCGCGCTTTTCTTCGGGGTATGGTTTTTTTTCATGAAACGGATGATGGGGCAGCAGCAGGGATTCATGACGCTGGGGAAGAACAAGGCCAAAATTTATATGGAAAGCGATCTCAATGTCACTTTTGAAGACGTGGCAGGCGTGGATGAGGCCAAACAGGAGCTGGTGGAAGTGGTGGAGTTTCTCCGTCATCCCGGAAAATATTCTGAACTTGGCGGAAAACTCCCCAAAGGGGTCTTGCTGGTGGGACCGCCCGGGACGGGGAAGACGCTTCTGGCCAAGGCGGTAGCCGGGGAGAGCGGCGTGCCGTTTTTCAGCATGAGCGGCTCGGAGTTCGTGGAGATGTTTGTGGGATTGGGGGCCGCCCGGGTGAGGGACCTTTTTGTCCAGGCAAAACAGAAAGCCCCCTGTATTATCTTCATCGATGAGCTGGATGCTTTAGGAAAGGCTCGGGGATTCGGCATGGTCGGGGGTCACGACGAGAGGGAGCAGACGCTCAACCAACTCCTGGTTGAGATGGACGGGTTCGATCCCAAGGCCGGCGTTATCCTGATGGCCGCCACCAACCGGCCCGAAATCCTCGACCCGGCCCTTTTGAGACCTGGACGGTTCGACAGACAGGTCTTGGTGGACCGACCCGACAAGCAGGGAAGGGAAGCCATCCTGAAGGTGCACCTGAAAAATATCAAAACAGCATCCAATCTGGACGTGGTAAAACTGGCCGCCATGACGTCGGGGATGGTCGGAGCGGATTTGGCGAACCTCGTGAACGAAGCCGCCTTGCTGGCCGTAAGAAAGAACAAGAAAGAAGTGGAGATGGCGGACTTCGAAGAGGCCGTGGAACGGGTGGTGGCGGGTCTTGAAAAGAAGAACCGGCTCATCAATCCCCGGGAACGGGAGGTTGTGGCCTATCATGAGATGGGGCATGCGATCGTGGCATTTTCCCTGCCGGGGACCGATCCGGTCCAGAAAATCTCCATCATCCCCAGGGGGATTGCGGCCCTCGGATACACCCTTCAGCTCCCAACGGAGGACCGATACTTGATGAAAAAGACCGAGCTGTTAAACCGGATCGCCAGTCTGCTCGGAGGCCGGGCGGCCGAGGCGCTGGTCTTTGGCGACATTTCTACCGGCGCTCACAACGACCTTTCTCGTGCCACCGATATCGCCCGAAGCATGATCAAGGAATACGGGATGAGCGAAAAATTGGGCCAGGTCTATTTTGCACGGGAAAAGCGCAGCCCTTTCCTGAATCTGATGCCGGAAGGCCCGGAAGCCTACAGTGAATCCACTGCGGAGCTCATCGACGCCGAAATCAAGGGGATCATCGACGGGCAGTATGAAAAAGCGATGGAAATTCTGAAGGCAAAACGGGGCATTCTTAACAAGGGGGCCGGGCTCCTCCTGGAAAAAGAAAAGATCGAGGCCGAGGAAATACGTGCCCTCATGGAGCTTTCAGAATAAGAAACGAAAAAGACCCATCCCTTACAATATAACCCGTGTATTCAATAGGATCGGATACGGCTAAGGATCATAAGGGTTCTGTTCTTCCCGCGCGCTTTTTTCCACCTTCACCCCTTTACCGCGGCTCAACGATTTGATCCCTTTTTTGAGTAGGCTGAATCCCGACTTGACTCCGCTTTTAATGGCTTTCCAGGCGGCAGTCGTATCCTTTTTCACGGATTGTTTCAGGTTCTGGGCGTGATCACCGGACTTGGCAGCCTCTTGGGAGGCTTCCCGTTTCGCATCTTCGATCGTGGCTTGTTGTCCTTCTTCGGCGTACGCTAAGATGACGGGGCCAAAGAAAATAGCGGCAACCCCACAAGATATCACCGACAAAAGGAGGATCATGCCACACCGTGGATGCCATATCCCAATTCCTTGTTTGTTTGCGCTGTCTGTTTTTATCATAGTCCTCTTACCGGTTTGTAAGCCGGCAATGCCATCACTTCTTAATCCACTATGACAGGCGACCTTATTTGTGTCAAGAAAACCGAGCCTTTTTAATGGAGCGGATCCCTGTCAAGGCGTAATGAAAAGGCCTTCCGCCATACAAACAAACAGATCCGTTTGACGTTTTCAGAACCTCCCAAATGCGATATAGAAAAAATGTGCAATTCAACTTCGTCTCATCCGAGATGCTTTTGTCAAGAAAAGGAGAAGAGATTCCGGTGAGGCCGTACACCACACAAAAGATCGGCCTGGCAGCGGTGATCATGATGGTTTCGGTATTTTTCAGCCGCGTGATCGGCCTGGTCCGGGAAATGGTCATCGCATACATCGGGGGGGCCGGATCCGCCGTAGACGCCTATCAAGTGGCCTTCGTCATTCCTGAGATTCTCAATCACATTGTGGCATCCGGTTTTTTATCCGTGACATTCATTCCGATTTTTTCGCGGTACCTTTCTTTAGATCAGGAGGAAGAAGGATGGCGTGTCTTTTCAATCATCTTCACCGGATTCGGGACGTTATTATTTCTGGGGATCCTTTTGGCCATGGCCTTTGCGCCGACCATTGTGAGCATAATTGCCCCCGGTCTCGGCGATCCCTCGGTGAAAGCCCAGGCCGTCCGCATGACCCGCATCATCCTTCCGGCTCAGTTGTTCTTTTTCACCGGGGGGCTTTTAATGGCCGTTCAATTTGCAAAAGGGCATTTCACCTTCCCGGCCTTCGCCCCCCTTTTGTACAACATCGGAATCATTTTAGGAGGAGGATTCCTGGGAGGCCGTATCGGCATGGAAGGCTTTTCCTGGGGTGTTCTGGCCGGCGCCTTTTTAGGGAATTTTGTTCTTCAATTGTGGGGGGCATTGCGGGTCGGGATGCGGTTCACCCTGAACCTGTATTTTCAACATCCGGATCTGAAACGGTACGTTGTGCTTACTTTGCCCTTGATGGTCGGGCTTACCATGACCTTTTCCACGGAGATTTTCTTCAAGTTGTTCGGCAGCTACCTCCCCTCAGGAAGTATTTCTGGCCTCAATTATGGCTTTCGGGTCATGCTGATTTTAGTGGGGGTATTCGGCCAGGCCGTCGGGGTGGCCTCGTTTCCGTTCATGGCGCGCCTCGCGGCTGAAGGCCAACTTGAAGAAATGAATCGCCTCATGGATCGGACTCTACGGCATCTTTCCCTGGTCATTCCGGTTTCCGTGCTGGGTATGGTATTGCGGAAAGAGATCGTCATCCTCTTGTTTCAGCGCGGCCGATTCGATGAGGCAGCCGTCGAAATCACCTCTCAGGCGCTGCTTTATCTGCTGGCGGGGACGTTTGCTTTTGCCGCCCAGACCATTGTCGTCAGGGCTTACTACGCCGTTCAGAATACCTTGTTCCCGGCACTCTTCGGCTCCCTGGCGGTTGTATTAAGCCTTCCCCTTTATTGGCTGGGAATGCATTTTATGGGGGGGCGAGGGGTGGCCCTGGCTGTTTCGGTTTCGGCCATTTTGCAGGTGAGTCTCTTGTACCGGGTCTGGAATGCGCGCCGATCGAATCAAGAATACCGCCGAGTGTATCGGGCTTATGCCCGCATGGTCGGCTTGGGCCTGGCTCTGGGTTTGATTTTCGAGTGGCTGAAAAGATACGGCTTGCCACCAATCAGCGCCCTTCCTTGGATCCAAAGCGCCTGGACCTGCGCGGTGATCGGCGTGGCCTTCTTATGTTTGCTTTATCTTATCGGCCGCCTCTTTCGGATACCGGAGATTGAGGCGTTTGCGGCAGCAAAAGAATCGAAACCCAAAAAGGGTGGATCCATCGAAAAACTATTGTAACCCGGGTTTGCTTTTCCTATATAAGCCTTGATCCAAAAGTATTTTGGATGTAAAGGTTTTCGCCCGAACCCGTGCAGCCCGAAGGGCCGTTTTTTAGGAGGCAAAGATTTGCTCGGAAAGGAGGGGACCGTTGTATAAGACCGTACCGAAACGGATGTTTTTTTCAAAAGGGGTGGGGTATCATCGCAACAAGCTGCAAAGCTTCGAGCTTGCGCTGCGGGATGCCGGAATTGAAATCTGCAACATCGTCACCATCTCCAGCATATTTCCCCCGGCATGTAAAATCATCCCCAAGAAAGAGGGACTGAAGGACCTGGTACCCGGACAGATCACTTTCGTGGTAATGGCCCGGGAAAGCACCAATGAACCCAGCCGGCTCATATCCGCGGCGGTGGGATTGGCTCAGCCGGTCAACAGGACTCAATACGGATATATCTCCGAACATCATGGGTTCGGGCAAATGACCCGACAGTCCAAGGACTTTGCGGAAGACTTGGCGGCCACCATGCTGGCTTCCACCCTGGGCATCGAGCTGGATATCGACAAGGCGTGGGACGAGCGCAAACAACTTTATATCGCCGACAAGAACCGCCAGTTTACCAGCCGGAGCATCGCCCAGAGCGCCCATGGCCACGAGGACAGCCTGTGGACCACCGTGGTGGCCTGTGCCGTCATGCTCATCGTTTAGTCTCCAGGGTAAAGTTCATGCCCCGATCTCTTTTTGACTCGTCTCCGAATATTCTCCCGAAACGGCTTCGGCCGGGACTTGCCGTTTCCGACCTGATGGAAATCATGGGTGGGACCTGTTTCGAGGCACGCAACGTTTTCCGGGCGGCGCGTCTTTTGAAGGCCATGATCGAGCAGGGAGATACCCTATGGCTGGGAATTGCCGGTGCGGGGATTGCCGGCGGCATGGGGGGGATGGTGATTTCGCTCATGGAGGCCGGCTTCATCGATATCATCTGTTCCACAGGGGCGCAGGTCTATCATGATCTGCATTTTGCCTTTGATTTGCCGGTCAAGGCGATTTCACCTCGCTGGGACGACGATTTGCTCAGAAGGCACGGCGACACTCGGATCTACGATATCGGCATCCGGGAAAAGGAAACCCTTGAAGCCCAGGATGCTATCATCAGACGGTTCGTGCAGGAATCTTATGCGTTTCTGGGCGGCGGACCCATTTCCAGTTGGGAGTTCAACCGGCAACTGGGTCTTTGGGTAAGTGCCAAGGCCCCCCATCCTGAACGCAGCTTCACGGCGATTGCTTCACAGATGGAAGTGCCCATTTTTTGGGATTCCCTTTCCAATCACTCCATTGCCATGAACCTGATTCGAACCGACCATGAGGGTTTCCCGGTTCAGTTGTCCGCCCAGAAAGACATCCTACATTCTGCTGCCATCGCCTTTTGCTCCGAAAAAACCGGGTTTTTGGAACTAGGCGGCGGCGGACCCAAGAACTTTATCCAGCAGACCGGTCCCACCATCAGCCAAATTCTGGGGATCCGTTACGAGGGTGCGGATCGCGGCATCCAAATCGGCACGGCCGTGGAGCGTGAGGGGAGCCTTTCAAGCTGCACCTTCGGGGAGGCGGTCACCTGGGGGAAATACCAACATGCCGACCAGGATCTTTTGGTGCAGATCTGGGGTGAATACAGTGTGATCTTTCCATTGCTTGCCGCCTATGCTCTCGATACCTGTACCGCTCGTGAGCCGAAATGCTGGTCGGCGCGGATTCCGGAAAGTGTTGAAAAACTGACTGCCGCATCATGAAATCGCACTCCACCCCATTTCTGGCGCCTCCTGCAAAATTCCGTGACTTCAACTGTGCCAAAGTCGTCATAGTTCCTTTCCCATATGAAGGCGGCATCTCATACGGAGCCGGGGCATCCGATGCACCTCATGCGATCCTGCAGGCTTCCAGCCAGCTTGAATTCTACGACGAGGTTCTCGGTGCCGAGCCTTTGGAGGTGGGTATTGCCACGGTGGAAGCCCCCCGAATCCCTTCCGATCCCGAGGGTATGATCGAAACGATGGAAAAGACCATAAGGGATTTGCTGAAACAGGACAAATTCGTCGTGATGATGGGTGGGGATCATTCCATCAGCAGCGGACACTCAAGGGCTTTGAAAGAAAGATACGGTTCTTTAGGCGTTATCCAGCTGGATGCTCATGCCGATCTTCGGGAGATTTACGACGGGAGCCCTTTGAGCCATGCCTGTGTGATGGCCCGCATCCGGGAGATAACCCCGTACACGTTGCAGATCGGAATCCGCAGCATCTCGACCGAAGAAGCCCGGCGGGTTCATCAGGAAAAACTTTCGTTGTGCACCATGCATCAATGGCGAACCGGTATGTTTAATCTGAAGGATGCGTTGAAGTGCCTCCCTGAAAAGGTGTTCATCACCGTGGATGTAGATGTTTTTGACTGGAGCGTCATTGCGCAAACGGGGACGCCGGAGCCCGGCGGGTTTTTATGGGACGAAGCGCTTTCGATCTTGAGATCGATTTTTGATACCAAAGAGGTCGTGGGATTTGACGTGGTGGAACTTTCCTATCGGGAAGGGGATTTAAACGGCCCTTTTGCAGCTGCCAAACTCATCTATAAAATGATCGGATTCAAGTTCGCCGGGCAATTGACCCGAATCTTTTAGACGTATTTTTATTCCCTCGACTCTGGAATCCCGCCGATGCCAAGGCTCTATTTGCCGATCCGAAAAATCCATACACCGTGGGCCTCGGATCGATCCCGGTTCTGGGAAAAGACAAGGGCGGCCTGCTTTTTTGCCGGAAAAGCCGGGAAATAAACAGAATCCCCTCTCGGAATCTATTTCGAGGTCTTACCGCCAATCCGGAATCATGCCGCCCGAAGCACCCGGACGATAAGGAAGCCACCCCAGTCCAAAAACCTTCAGATGAATATCCGTGCCCGCGGGATTCAGCCGCATTTCCTCGATTTCCTGAGCGGCCGGGTCGAAAGAAGTTTCGAGGGCGGCGATGTCTTCCTGGAGTCGGGCTTCCAATTCTTCGAGTTCCCGCTGAATGGTCTGTGCCGTTTCTGTGGCACGGGCAACATCCATCTGTTCCTTCCCGATGCGGCTGGCCGATTTCATGGCCGTACCCACGCGGTACGTAGAGGTGGAGCTGACTGCCTTTCGACCCAGCAGGGCGCCTAGAATCGCCGACCCAAAGGAGATCGCCGTTTCCACCTTCTTGCTCTTGGCCTGATCCTTTTCACGTTCTACGGCCTGTTCGGCCCGCAGGGACCGATTTTTCAGTGTGGTAAATTTTGAGGCGTACTTTTTCCGGATTTTTTCCACCTCAAGGTCTCGCTTCTCACGCAGTTTTTGGGAAAGCCGAGCGCGGAACTGGCTTTCCGATTCACCGGGCCGGCTGATTTCATTGTATATCCGAGAATGATATAGCACCATGGGTCGGTTTTGGCGGACCCATTGAATCCACTCTTTACTCATCCTGCGAAAGATCATCGGATCTTTGCCTGGTGAAGGAATATCGGAAAACACGGCTCCGGCAAGCGGCTGATTCTGAAGCCCGGAAGGGTCGAAGGAAAGTTCCATGGATTGATTCCAGTCCACAAGGACAGGACCTTCACAAAGCTCGACGGCCAGAAAGACCGCTTCGTCTGCATATAAGTTATGCTTGGGGCTGGAGTAATGCACTTGCGCCTGGCCGATGAAGGCAGGATGATAAACAAGCCCTTGACCGGCACCGGATGCGGGCAGGAAAAAAACCGGAATTTCCGGTGGAAGCACAGGTGGCGCGTTAAAGGCCTGGGATTGAGCCGGGGCTGAGGGTGTGGAAGAAGCGGCCGATCCGGGTCGAATCGCCAGCGTAGAGGCTTGAGAAGGACTTGTTTCCGGAAGGTGCTGAGTCAATGCTTTGATCTGCTGACGGGTCATGGGACCCCGCAGATAGGAGAGGACCCAGCGGGATTGAAAGACAATGGGGACATTGTCGTGAACGTTATGAAGCAGAAAAATCCGCTCACCTAATCCGGACAGTAGGTTCTCCATTTGGCTGCGACCGAAAGCGGTTCCGGAAGCCCCTTGGAGGCCGTCCAAGACGCGGGCTTTGTCTTGTTCCGTCTGCAGTCGTCCTAAAAACCATGTTCCGGTGTTGGAGAGCCCTTTATAATCCAGGTCCACAGGATTTTGGGTCGCCAGGACCACACCCAGGCCGAAGGCCCGCGCCTGCTTGAGGAGGGCCAAAAGCGGCGCTTTGGAGGGAGGGTTTTTCACCGGGGGAAAGTATCCGAAGATCTCATCCATATATAGGAGGGCGCGAAGGCTCGGAGTGCCGGGCTGGGTGCGCATCCAGTTGAGAATTTCATTTAAGAGCATGGAAACAAAAAACATCCGCTCATTGTCCGGCAGGTGGCTGATGGTAAAGATGGAGGCGCGTGGTTTGCCGGAGGAAGTATAAAGAAAATTACCGATATCCAGGGGGGCTCCCTCCATCCAGGTCTCAAACCCCGGAGCTGCCAGAAGGCTGTTCAGCCGCATGGCCAGATTAAAGCGCTCTTTGGAGGGATAGAAGGATTCAAGGTCCATGATGCCGACGCGCTCGAAGGGAGGCGCCTGGATGGCATGAATCAAACCGGCGAGATCGACCCCTTTTCCGGAAGCCCATAGGGTGCCAAAGATGTTGGAAAGCAAGATGTGCTCCCGGCTTGAGATGGGGTCGGCATCGATATTCAGAAGAGACAGAAGGCTCGTTGCGGTGTTTTGGATCCGTTCCCGGAGAAGATCGGTATCCTGGAAAACGGCAGGGCTCGGGGGGTTAAAATTCCTCAAGACGCTTACCGGGAATCCGGCATTGCTTCCCGGGGTATAGACTGCAAAATCGGCGCTTTCTCTGAGCCTGGCGATCCGTTCCGGAGATTGGCCCCAGTCTGCAAGTCCCTTTTTCCAGGTTGCGGCCTGCTTTTCAGCGTGCTGCTCCGGCGTCAGCCCGTTTTTAACAGCATTTTGTTCGTCGATCCAGGGGAGAAAATCCGACCCTTTCAGGGAAGGAAAAGTCAAAAGAAGGTTGGGGAGGTCCCCTTTGGGGTCGATGGCGATGACCGGAATGGAATCGATAAGGGCCTCTTCGATGAGTCCGATGGCAAGCCCGGTCTTGCCGCTTCCCGTCATGCCGATGATAACCGCGTGGGTGGTTAGATCTTTAGAATCATAAAGGACGATCTCATCCGTCAGTCGTTTTTCGTTTGCATTGTAAACTTTACCCAGATAAAAGGCGCCGAGTTTTTCATAATCGAGCATGTTTCCCTCCTTCTTGTACGCAGCGATCGAAAGATGCAGTGATTATCGCATACCGGATGACGCACCGTCGTGTCAAGATCCGCCCATGGTTGACAATATTCGGAATAGACGGCGCTTAAGCCTTTTGGCTATGGCACCGCAAGACGACCGGTGATGTTTTGAATTCGGCCGGCATGTTCTCTGTAAAGACGATGCGCATCTTCGAGGGTTATGCATTCGAAGCGGATCGTGTCTCCGGGGGTGGCCTGCGCCACCATGGAGAGGTCCGTGGTGATGACGATGCCGAGGTGACCTCATAAACCGGACAGATTGTGTGTTACAAACCCGGACAGTTTATTTGTTCTTCCCACACCTGTACTTCAAGAATTGCATTTCCGTTCGCCTATTGGTAAAATCCAAAAACGTCGGATCTCAAGGATGAGGTCGGATACCTTGGTTCATCCCATTGCACTTGTTGCCCACAGGAGGAAATCATGGATTCTGAATTGAATGAGGCGTTGCCCCCATTCCTTCGAATTTTGGGTATGGACGAAGAACCCATGGGGATCTATTTTTCTGAAAACAACCCACCGGGTAGTCTTTCTCCGGGTATCCTGGACCTTCCTACTCGTGAAAAAGAGATGCAAAACGCCATCGACTGGCGGTGCATTTTCGGTGAATTTTCCTGTATCATGGGGACCCTCTGGAGGGCACGAAAAAAAAGGGTTCCTGCATGTTTTTCCGCAAGTCGATTCGGTTGCCCGGGAGGGGCCTTCTGGATGGGATTCTTAAAGCCCCAGACCGAAACCATCATCCATTATGTCAGCACCGGGGTCCCGGAACGGATGGAGGGGGAGCGCTACTGTGATTCACCCGATGCCCTCAGATCCATATTCGAATATGTCGATCCCCGGCCGGCTACGAAGCCGTTTTGCGTGATCCAGCCCCTGTCGCTATTTTCAAAGGATGAACAACCCGAACTCGTGGTGTTTTTTACCCGTCCGGAATCCCTTTGCGGGCTCCACCAACTGGCCGCCTTTGTCACCAACGATCCTGAGGTGGTCTCTTCTCCCTGGAGCGCCGCCTGCGGCGGTCTGGTAGCGTGGCCTCTGCATTACCTTGAAAGGGGAAAAAATAAAGCTGTGGTGGGAGGGTGGGACCCATCCGCACGCAAGTTTTTTAGAACCGATGAGCTTTCCTTCACCGTTCCATTTCCCATGTTCGTGGATATGGTCCGGCGATATGAAGAATCTTTCTTAAAAGAAAAGACCTGGCAGACCGTGTTAAAGAAGATCGAGCGCTCCAAGAGGGCATGGGGTGAAGCGCCCGCAAAGTGAAGGTGTTTTAAAATTGATGGCTTCGTAAAAAGTCCATCTGCTGCGTTGCGCTGCATCCCCTGCCCGGTTGAATGCCGCTTTGCGGCTCTGCTTCGCAGGATTCAACCGGGTAAATCATTGCGGCGTACCTATAACTACGCCTCATTCCTCAAGATTTGCGCGCCTTGCATCTGAAGCTTTTTACTTTGCCATCCCAATTTTGAGTTTTTGCGATTTCATCAAAAATTAACGGATATACAACTCATAAATTTTCCTGAAGTGATGGCCGTAAATGGAGAGTGTGATGGCCAGAGGAAATAGCCGGGGTCTCCTGAAAAGGGTCCATAGGACGAGATACCAGTACTGAAACCGTTCCCTCCCCCAGAAGCCGAGTCTCACCGCCGAGCGGAAAAAGGCGAGAATCCTCTGGAAGTCTAATGGAACACGGACTTCCGGTGTTTTAAATTCCTTCAGAAAGGTCCGAATTCGTCGGTAAAAGTTGCGGGGAGAATAGATATGGCGCATGATGGATCGATATCCCTGCAAAAGAGTTTCCAACCCCATTTTGGGAACGATGTTGGTGCTTCCGTTCACGTTGTCGCCTGAAAAGGTTCCGACTACCCGATTCTCCTGGCGGAGCCGATCGAATAGGCGCGTGCCCGGCGGTGCCTGGAGGAGCCCCACCATGGCCGTAACGATCCCGCTTTTCTGAATAAATTCAATCTGATGCTGAAATGTGGACTGGGTGTCGCTGTCGAAGCCCACGATGAATCCGCCCTGGACCTGCAGCCCGGAACGCTGTATGGTTCTAACACTTTCCAAAAGATCCCGATTCTTGTTTTGGCTTTTTAAACATTCGGTCAGTGAGTCTTCATCCGGGGATTCGATGCCGATAAACACGGAATCGAAACCGGCTTTGGCCATCATCTCAATAAGATCCGGATCATCGGCTAGGTTGATGGAGGCTTCCGTGAAAAAGATGCACCCTTTTTTATTTTTCCGCCAGTTTATTAATGCGGGCAATAATTCGGTCTTCAGATATTTCTTATTGCCGATGAAGTTGTCGTCGACAAAAAAAATATTGGAGTGCCATCCGGTTTTATAAATGGCATCAAGCTCCGCGATGATCTGTGAAGCGGATTTCACTCGAGGCTTTCGGCCGAATAAAACCGTAACGTTGCAGAAATCACAATTGAAGGGGCACCCTCTGGAAAACTGGATACTCATTGAGGCGTATTTGTTGATTTTGGCCAGGCTCCAGAGGGGAATAGGCGTTTGAGTCAAATTGCAGTATCCGTCGGCCCGGTAGATTTTTTTGGCAGACCCTTTTTCAAGGTCCTGAAGAAAACGAGGCAGCGTAATTTCGGCTTCGTCGAGAACGAGATGATCCACTTCTTCAAAGACATCCGGCTCACAGGTGAAAAGCGGGCCGCCGCCGACCACCCTCAGTCTCTTTTCTTTGCAACGGGCGATGATCTGTTTGGCTGACTTGTGCTGGATCATCATTCCTCCGATGAAGACGATATCCGCCCAATCCAGATCGTCATCGGAAAGCCGTTCCACATTGAGATCCACCAAGCGTTTGGGCCAGGGTTTAGGCAACATGGCCGCTACAGTCAATAGGCCGAGAGGCGGATAGGCGGATTTTTTGCGAATAAAAGCCAGCGCATAGGCAAAACTCCAGAAGGTATTGGGAACCGCGGGATTCACAAGCAGTGTATTCATTGGAAGACTAAGCCTAAAAAAAGAGGTTTCAGAATAAATATCAGTATCACCGGAAAATACTAAATGAACATTTACCAATCCTATCCGGCCATGTCAATTCAATTCGGAGTATCTTCAGATAAACCCTGCTGTTACAAAAGCCGACGATGTCCCAAATCCAATGCGTCCAAGGGCGGAGCCGGCCGGGACATGGACCCGATAGGGGCAACGCCGCATTGGCGACACCGCAGGCGGCGCCAATAACCCTGTTAGCAAGAAATCATCGACAACATCTGCAAAAATCATTAAAATGGCCGTTGAAAAAAAAGGAAGCGCAAAAATACTGATCGGAAAGGCCGCAAGGGAAAAAACGGTGGCAGAATTAAGTAGAATGGTTATGCAGGGAGGATATCTCGATGGCCTCAAAACCGACCGATGAGGAGTTAAAACAAAAGATCGAAAAGCTTGAGAAGGAAGCTTCCGAGCTGAAGCAAACGATTGAATCGCTGCGCGGCAGTGAGAATAAATTCCACGCTTTTTTCGGGAATAGTCTGGATGCCTTGTTCATCACGATGCCGGATGGTCGGATCCTGGAAGCCAATCCTGCGGCCTGCAGGATGTTCGATTACACGGAAGAAGAGCTAATCCAAGGCGGAAGAAATTTGGTGGTGGACCTGGATGATCCGAGATTGCCCCCTGCTTTGAAAGAAAGGCGCCGGACGGGTAAATTCATCGGAGAACTCACCTTTAAGCGTAAAGACGGGACCAAATTCCCGGCGGAAATCAGCTCGGTGATTTTCAAAAGCAGAGAAGGCGATGAACGTGTCAGCATCATCATCCGGGACATTCAAAGGCGCAAGGCCGCGGAACTGGCGTTGCGCGAAAGCGAGGAACGGTTTCGTTTTCTGACCGAAACCGTATCGGATATCATTTGGACGGTGGATCTAAATTTGAGCACCACCTACGTAAGCCCCTCCATCGAGAGGGTCCTGGGTTTCACGCCGGAGGAACGAAAAAGACAACAGGTGGAGGAGGTATTAACGCCGGAATCCCTGAAGTTGATCCAAGTATTGTTTGCCGAGGAGCTTGCAAAAGAGAAAGATAAGTCGGTGGACCCGGATCGTTCCATGACCAACGAAGTCGAGTATTATCGTAAGGACAGGACGACCGTTTGGCTTGAAAACGCCATGAAATGGATCCGTGATGAAAAGGGCGCCGTTATCGGGATTCATGGGGTATCACGAGATATTTCGAAGCGCAAGAAGGCACAGATCGAGCGCGATAAGCTGCATGCTCAACTCATACAGGCCCAGAAAATGGAATCGGTGGGCAGGCTTGCGGGAGGGGTGGCCCATGATTTCAACAACATGCTGGGGGTCATCCTGGGCCGAGTGGAAATGATGCTCATGGGAATGAAACCGGGAGATTCTTCTTTTGAGGATTTGGAGGAGATCCAAAAGGCGGCTCGGCGTTCGGCGGATCTTACCCGACAGCTTCTGGCTTTTGCACGAAGGCAAGCGATTGCGCCCAAGGTATTGGATCTCAACGATGTGGTGGAGGGGATGCTTAAGATGCTTCGGCATTTGATCGGAGAGGATATCGACCTCATATGGCATCCCGATACCCGGCTTTGGCCGGTGAAGATGGACCCGGCTCAATTGGATCAGATCCTTGCAAATCTGTGTATGAATGCTAAAGATGCGATTGCCGGGTCAGGAACCGTCACCATCGAAACGGAAAACGTTATCTTCGATGATGTCTATTGCGAGAAACATGCGGGGTCTAAGCCGGGGCGATACGTCCTGCTGGCGGTCAGCGACGACGGCTGCGGAATGGATAAAGAGATTCAATCGCATCTTTTCGAACCGTTTTTCACCACGAAGGAAGTGGGGAAAGGGGCTGGCTTGGGTCTGGCCACGATTTACGGCATCGTCAAGCAGAACGACGGCTATGTCGATTTCCAGAGTGACCGGGGTCAAGGGACCACCTTCCGGATTTATATCCCAAGAAATGAAGGGGATTTTGTCAAGGAAGCGGCGGCAGGCTCCACGGAAAAGCCCAGGGGTCGTGGAGAGACGATTCTTCTGGTTGAAGACGAACCCGGGATACTGGCCATGGGAAAGGCGATGCTGGAGCGATTGGGGTATGCCGTTTTTTCGACCTCGGATCCGTATGATGCCCTGGATTTGGTCAAAGAACATCCCGGAAAATTTCATCTATTGATGACCGATGTCGTGATGCCGAAGATGAGCGGAAAAGACTTGGCCGAACAGGTGAAGGTCCTGAATCCGAAGATTAAGATTTTATTTATGTCCGGTTATAATGCGGACGTGATTGTCAACCATGGCGTAATCGATTCAGGCACGCGGTTCATCCAGAAGCCTTTTTCGATGAAGGATCTTTCCGCCGCCATGCAGCAGGCGCTGGGATAAAAATAACACATTAAAAAGCGTCGGCTTGTTAGAAAATTGGTCACGGGGATAGGTTTTGAAATTTTCCGACACCTTCGGACCTTCAATGCTTCGGATTCTGCTTTTTCGCTTAACACATAAAAGTGGAGAAGTCGAAGTGAAAAAGATTATCCGTGAAATCATGTCCATGTGGGCTCTTGTTTTGTACTTCGGGCTGTCATTCGGGGTCGGCACGGCGGAGAGTGCAGACCGGCAGAAGAATTCAGTCAAACTGATTTTCATCCATCATTCCTGCGGGGAGAACTGGCTTGCCGACGAAAACGGAGGACTTGCGCATGAACTTGAGAAAAACCATTATTTCGTCAGCGACTCGAACTACGGATGGGGAATGGATTCCATCGGCGATCGCACCGATATCATCAACTGGCCCGAGTGGTTTGTTGAAGAAGGCTCACCGAAAATCCTGAACGCCCTCTATAGGGAAACCGGCGTTCACTCGCCATACAGGAGAAAGATAGGTGATCCCGGTGGAGAGAACGAAATCATTATGTTCAAATCCTGCTTTCCGAACTCGAACCTTGAGGGGGATCCGAAGGATCTGCCGTCATCGGGGATGGATGGGGAACAGACCATTGCGAACTCGAAAGGAGTCTACAACCGGCTTCTCAAATACTTCGCCAGCAGACCGGATAAACTCTTCATTGCCGTGACAGCGCCTCCGGTCACCGACTCCCGATGCGCGAAAAACGCGCGCGCCTTCAATCTGTGGCTTGTCCATGACTGGTTGAGAAACTACCCCCCTAAAAATGTCGCCGTATTCGATTTATTTAACGTTTTGACGGGGAAGGATAACCACCATCGTGTAAAAAACGGAAAAATCGAGCATGTTTATAGCACCGGAAGAAACACGCTTTATTATCCCGCAGGATCCGGAGACGATCATCCCTCAGCTGAGGGAAACCGCAAGGCGACTGTGGACTTTATTTCGTTGCTGAACCACTATCATGGGGAATGGAGGGCTTCAAAACCCGAGCCTCTACGGACCTCACAGTCCCTTCCGGAACCGCACAACCGACGTGACGCCAGGGAAAAAACACCGGAAAAGAAGGTTGTTGTACCGGAAGTTGCGACAGACAAAAACATCGGAAAGAAATACGATCACACCCCGGCTGCGGATAATATGATCGACGATTTCGAAGAGGGACTGACCGGCTGGGAGGTTTTCAAGGACGACAGCAAAAGCGGAACGAGCCTTGGTTTCGCGTTGAACAAAAGTGATAAGGCGGGCGGGACCGGCTCTTTATCCATCCAATATCATCTGCCGCCGCAAAGCTGGGCGACTTGCGCCAAAGTTTTTTCCGAATCACGAAGCTTAAAGTCATGGAACGGCATTTCATTCAAAGTCAAAGGTGGCGGTAATTTTCATGTTTTTTTGTATGAAAAAGAACAAAATGGAGACGGCCTTTTGATATTTGAGCGAAAGCTGAGGCACGTTGATCGGAAGCCGGATGTTTGGACCGAAATCAGGACACCCTGGAAAGAATTCAGGCAGCCGGAATGGCAGGGAGATCCCTCGGTCACTTTCAAACCCGAGGAAGCCAAGGGGCTCGCCTTTCATTTTACCAGTACTACTGAGGGCGAAAAAGGTGAAGTGCATATTGACGATGTGATGTTGTTTAAATGAGTCGTCTAAGAAAGATTCTCGAAGTACCCTTGGGATTCGAAGAGTTTCGGCCGGCAGATCACTTTCAGTACCTAAAGCGACCGGTGTTTGTCAGAAACTTAAAAATCCGATATATTCAAACAGTGATCCTTCAGTCTTTATAAGGAGGCTTTATGGCGTTACAGCCGATCCCCGCCGATATGCAGCAACACCTCTTGGCCCAAATGGTCTTGATCCGTCGTTTTGAAGAAAAGATCATCAACCTCTGTCAGAAGGAAGGCTGCCTGCCCGGCATGCAGATTCTCGCCGTGGGACAGGAAGCCGTCGCCGTGGGAATTGTTGCCGCGCTTGAGCCGAACGATATCATTGTGAGCAATCACCGCAGTCACGGTCATCTGCTGGCTCGCGGGGCAAATCCTGATGCGCTGATGGCTGAAATCATGGGCAAGGTTAGCGGCGTCGGACATGGCAAGGCCGGTACCCTGCATCTGTCCGTACCCGAAGTCAATGCCCTGATGACCTCCACGGTGGTGGGAGCGGGTCCTCCCATGGCGGCCGGAGCGGCCTTTGCCCAGCAGTACTGTGCCACGGGCGGTGTGACCGCGGTTTTTTTCGGCGACGGGGCTGCGGCCGAGGGGAGCGTTCATGAAGCCATGAACCTGGCGAGTCTTTGGAAACTGCCGCTGCTGTTCGTCTGTGAGAACAACTGCTGGGCCGGGGCCCAAAAATCTTCCCAGCACTGTTCCACCCAGGATATCTCCAAGAGGGGCGAGGCTTATGATATGCCGGGGGTCAAGGTCGATGGCAATGATGTCGAACAGGTCTATGACCTGGCCCGGCGGATGATTGCGCACTGCCGCAGCGGTCAGGGGCCTGCGCTGATTGAAGCCAAAACCTACCGCATGCGCGGACATGGCGAAAAAGACCGGCAGCATTACGTGGATAAAAGTGAAATCGAATACTGGGCGAAACTTTGCCCGGTGGCACGGTATCGACAAAAGCTGCTTTCCGGAGGCGTCATCAGCGAAACACAGTTGTTGAAAATGGAGCGGCAGGCTATTGAGAGAGTCGAAGCCGCCGTGGCTTTTGCCGAAAAGAGCGCATATCCCCCACCCGAATCCGCCCTGTCCGATGTCTGGACGGCGCCGGAAAACGCCTGAAAGGAGATCGAAAATGGCTGAGATGTCCATGGGACAAGCATTGAATACCGCTTTGACCCTTGCCATGCAGGGGGATGATCGGGTTTTTTTGGCCGGAGAGGGGGTGGGGGTTTCCATCCACCAGGATCCCAACATGCCCACCCATGGACTTCTGGAAAAGTTTGGTCCCCAGCGGATCAAGGATACTCCCGTCAGCGAAGCGGCTATTGCCGGGCTGGCCGTAGGGGCTTCGGTCATGGGGCTGCGGCCGGTAGTTGAAATCATGTTTTTCCCCTTCATCACTCTGGCCAGCGACATGCTGGTCAATCATGCCGGCAAGCTGCGTTATCTGAGCGGCGGCAAATCCAGCTTTCCCCTGACGGTGCGGGTCAAGGCCGGGATCGGATTCGGCGCCGGCTGTCAGCATTCCCACAATCTGGAGGCCTGGATCGCCCACAGCCCGGGACTGAAGCTGGTTTGGCCGTCTACACCTCACGATGCCAAGGGGCTCCTGCTCAGCGCCATTTTCGATCCTGACCCGGTGATCATGGTCGAGGATATGATGTTGTACTGGATGAAAGGCGAAGTCCCGGAAGGCGATTATCGTATCCCGATCGGCCAGGCGAGGCTGGTGGCTGAGGGAACCGACTGCACCGTGGTCGCATACGGTGCCGCCCTGTATACGGCTTTAAAGGGTGTCAAGGCGCTGGCCGCCGAGGGCATCACTTGTGATATCATCGATCTGCGCAGCCTGGTGCCCCTGGACAAGGCCTGTCTGCTGAGTTCTGTGCGCAAGACCGGTCGCTTGGTGGTTGTACATGAAGCCAACCGGTTCTGCGGCTACGGCGCCGAGCTGGCTGCTATAGCCGCAGAAGAAGCATTCAGGGACCTCAAGGGTCCCATCCAGCGGGTGGCCGCACCCCAGATCCCGGTGCCAGGCTCTCCTCCCCAGGAACAATTTTATAAGCCGAGCGCCGAGAGTGTGGCGGCAGCAATCCGTGCCGCCATCCGGGGATGATGCCGGATAGACTTGCTGGATCTGACGCGATCCATTTTTCCGGCGCCGTCACCCGCCTTGCGATGGGGTTCTGTTGGATCGCTCATTCTTTTTTATTGAATGGAATTAACCATTTTGCATGCTTCAGTATCAAAGTTTTAAGAGTGTCTCGGTGCTGTCAGTATAAGAGCGGTGCCCAAGGCAGCCCTTAACCTTTACTTCTTGACCAGTTCTACCCGCCGATTTTTAGCGCGGCCCTTTTCGGTTTTGTTGTCGGCGATGGGTTTTTTTTCTCCAAAGCCTGCGGCCGACAATCTTTGCTGGGCGATGCCCTGGGCCACGATGACCTGTACCACCGCCTCAGCCCTTTGCTTGGAGAGCTTCAGGTTGGCATCGTCGGCGCCCACATCGTCGGTGTGGCCCTCCACCAGGATATTCAGATCGGCGTGGTCGCGCAGCATGGTCACGATCTGGCGCACCACCGCTTCGCTTTCCGGGCGGATGACGGCCTTTCCCGTGTCGAAGTGGATGTAAAGGGCCACATGGCCGCTGCGGTTGAGCTCTTCCAGCATCCAATCGGCGGTGATCTCCTGCTTGACTTCTCCTTTTTGCAAGATGGTCAAGGTATAATCATCCTCGCTGGCATACACCCTGACCCAGACCTCGCGCCCCTCTTTAATGATATTCAAGTAGTTTGTGTTGCCGGCGTATTCATAGGACTTGCCGCCGAGCTTTTTCACAGCATTGGTAAAATTGCGGACGATCTTCAAGGTCGCACCGCGCGGGGCGCTGTCGGGCAGGGTGTAAGTAATCTCCGTCAGTTGGCCCTCCACCGTGACCTCTTCACCCTTTTCATTCGTGAAATCGTAAGCGGCGAACTCCTCCTCTTTATACGCGCTGATATAGTAGCCCGGTATCCGCGAAAACATCGGGTGATCCTTGCCGCCGGGTATGTCGGATTCGGCCAAGGCCGTAGCGGGAATGCAGATCAATGCCAATGCCAGATGCAGGGCGGCACGGAAAAGACGCAGTGTGTTCATGAATACCTCCTGTTGTTTGAAGCTCACCAATTCAATTGATACTTGAATCTTGCCTGCGATTCGGGTTTAATGAAAAGCCGATTCGATTTTTCACCAAACTGGGAGTCAAATATGGATTTGGTTTTCTCGTTTTAGTTTGACCGTATGTCTTTTTTCACCCTGTTTTTATTTTTCAAGATCTGTTTGGTGAAAAAAATACAGGTATCTATATATAGTATCCTTGGCATTATGCAAAGAAAAACACCAATCATAGAGATCTCGGCCCAAGACATGGCGGTTCTAGCCCAGAGGTTTCGTCAACCCGCAGTCAAGGTTTGTATGTTGTTATTGCTTCAACGCTGCAACCACCGTAAAGAAATTGGTAGCGTTGTCAATAGGAGACTTGGAATAATGCTCTCCAATTCGCC
>Ga0066636_10000137_pt1 | contig 35367 bp, 34 predicted proteins | sample CryGeyCG2014_080_2_FD_62736 | JGI IMG/M metagenome (GOLD analysis project Ga0066636, IMG submission 62736) | Groundwater microbial communities from aquifer - Crystal Geyser CG07_land_8/20/14_0.80 | ecosystem: Environmental > Aquatic > Deep subsurface > Groundwater | place: USA: Utah: Grand...
CGCCTGGACCGTTACCGCTGGGGGCGGATCGCGGAAGCGGCCAGAGGTCAGTTCAACGCGAAGATCCGGTCTAGCGGCCATCGCTCAGTCTACTGGAAAACAGACCAGCCAAATATTCTACCCCCCCATTTCGGCAAGGAGCTGACCTTACTCGCCTGGGCGGTGGAGGACATGGACGAAAGCCTCATCCCCAACGTCATCGCCAACTGGACCGGCCTGGAACCGGAGGAGCGCTGGTGGCTTTACACGACCGTCAACGCCACCTTTACCAAGGCGGAGGCGGGGAAGAACCGGGGCTGGCGCAAGGCGATCAAGATCGCCTTTTCGGAAAACCCCATCCCGGATGTCCCCGGCGAGCGGTTCGTAGAAGAGCCGGAAGCCATCCGATTGCCCCGGAAAGAGGATGCGTCGAAGGCGGAAAGCGTTGCTCATCGCTCCTTCCCAAAAAGAAAAAAGAAAACCGCCGTCAGAAAAAACCTCCAGCGTTCCCTCTTCGAGGGATCATAGAGAATGGCATGAGCGAACCGACTTTCATCGAAACCCAGTTTCCCGTCAGCAAGCTTTCCAAGGAAAGCTACAAGGAGCGTAAATCCAACAACAGCCAGACCCTCACGGGCCTCGGCAAATGGTGGGGCCGCAAGCCCCTCGTCCTTGTCCGGGCGGCCATCCTGGGCCTGCTCCTGCCTGCCTCCAACGACCCAAAGAAGGATCGGGAGATCTTTCTAAAACTTATGACCATGGACGAAGAGGGGCTCTGGAACCGGCTGCGGGGGAATATTCCCGCCGCCGAGGTCTACGAGCATGCCGCCGAAACGGAAAGAGAATTTTACTTCACCCGGAAAGTCGATAAGTGGCAGTGGAAGAAGTCGGCAACCCGGGAAGACCGGAGGCACATGCAGCGCCGGGCCTTCAACCGGATGGGTTACGATCAAAAACTCAACTATTGCATGCGACCGGAAGAGATCGCCGGTCCCTCGGAAGCGGCCTGGCAGGCCATAAACGTCCACCTGGGAACGGAGGTGCATAGCCTCCCGGAACTGGTCAATGAACTGGGCAGGAGACGCTTCGGCCACCCTCCCCGCGTCGGCGATGCCTTCTGCGGCGGGGGAAGCGTCCCCTTCGAGGCCGCGGTCATGGGATGCGACGTCTATGGGGCGGATCTAAGCCCCGTCGGGGCACTCCTGACTTGGTCTGCCATTCATCTCATCGGCGGTGGCTCGGAGACGGCAAAGGAGATTCATAACGCTCAAAAGCAGGTCTATGCGGCCGCAGGGCGTCAGATCGATAAATGGGGAATCGAGCGGAACGACGAGGGCTGGCGGGCTGACTATTACCTTTACTGCATCGAGGCAACGGACCCCGTCACGGGCTGGCGGGTACCTCTCGCCCCCTCCTGGATCATCGGACAGAAGACAAAGACCATCGCTCGCCTGATTCCCGACAGAAACACAAAATCCTTCCGGATCGAGATCGTCCAGGACGCAGGCCCGGAAGAGATGGAAAAGGCCAAGGGAGAATATACCTGGGTCAACGGCATCCGCTGCCCCGTGGACAAGAAGGGAGATCGGATCACGCCGGAGATGCGGACTGCCACCTCCATCGATGCACTCCGGGGCCGGGAGGGGCTGCGGCTCTGGGAAAACGAGGACCTAGTCCCGCGACCGGACGATGCCCTACAAGAGCGCCTCTACTGCATCCGCTGGGTGAACCTGGAAACGGGCGAGAAATGTTACCGGGCGCCGACGGAAGCAGATCTGAAACGGGAGACCAAGGTTCTGCGCCTTCTGAAGGAACGCTTCCGGGACTGGCAAGCCAAGGGGTATATTCCCTGCCGCAAGATCGAATCGGGCAACGAAACCGACCGCCTGTTTCGTGAACGCGGCTGGACCCACTGGCATCACCTCTACAATCCCCGGCAGTTGCTGATGATCGGGTCGTTTCAGGAATTGGTGGTGGAGATATCGAAGACCCCGGAGATCGGCGCGGCCCTCCTCCTTGGCATCGGGCGGATGGCGGATTGGTGCTCGCGGCTGTGCACATGGGATTCAGGCGCGACAAAAGAATTAGGACAACACATCTTTTACAATCAGGCTCTCAATACTGTCGTGAACCATGCCTGTCGCGTTCACGCCTCTATTGCCTCCACATGGTATTTCAACATTCCTAATCGCAATATGTCATCTGATTTTTTCATAACTCCTCTTTACGCCCGAACAACGACCCACGCTGCCGATATCTGGTTAACCGACCCCCCCTACGCCGACGCTGTTAATTACGAGGAACTCTCCGAACTCTTTCTGTCCTGGTATGAAAAACGGCTGCCGATCCTTTTTCCAGAGTGGTATGCCGACAGCAAACGCGCCCTGGCCGTCAAGGGGGCCGATGAAAACTTCCGGATCGCCATGGTGGAGTGCTATCGCCGTCTGGCCGGGAACATGCCCGACAACGGCCTGCAGCTCGTCATGTTCACTCACCAGGATGTGGACGTCTGGGCGGATTTGGCCCTCATCCTCTGGTCGGCGGGGCTCCGGGTGACGGCGGCCTGGACCATCGCCACGGAAACAGACACCTCCTTCCGGACAGGGAAATACGTCCAGGGCACTGTTCTTCTTGTTCTCCGCAAACGCAAAGGAACCCTCCGGGGGGACAGGTCCGACATCTACCCGGACGTCCAAGCCGAGGTCCAGCGGCAGCTCAAAACCATGCTGGAAATCGACGACAAGGAAGATCCGAATTTCGGCGACTCGGACTACCAGTTGGCGGCCTACGCCGCGGCCCTGCGGGTTGTCACAGCCTACAGCGCCATCGAGGATATCGACGTGGAGCGCGAGCTCCGGCGGATCCGCAAGGCCGGGGAGTCGTCGCCGCTTACGGACATGATCAAGAGCGCTGTCAGGATCGCTTCCGATTTTCTCGTCCCCGATGGCCTGGAAATCGTTGTCTGGAAGCGCCTCCTGCCGGAGGAGCGTTTTTACATCAAGGGCGTTGAGATCGAGGCACATGGAGAATATCGCGACGGGGTCTATCAGGAGTTTGCCCGGGGCTTCGGCATTCGCGATTACCGTGGCCTTCTTGGGAGCGGCGCCGCCAACCAGACCCGTTTGAAAACACCCGGCGAACTAAAAGGGCGCGATCTTTCCGGCGAAGGGTTTGCCGGATCGCTGCTGCGACAGATCCTCTTTGCCGTGTACAAGACCGCCGAGGAGGATGATCCGCGCCCCGGCCTAGATTATCTCAAGCAGGAGATTTCCAATTACTGGGACCGCCGCCAGACGATCATCGCCCTCTTGAACTATCTTTCCCAGAAGCCCTCCGTGGAGATGGCGCACTGGAAAAAGGATGTCGAGGCAGCCCATCTCCTGCTGGGAGCCGTGGAAGGAGACGGCGTATGATCCATCGCTAATTCTCCTGTCGTGATCCGTTGAAAGATTATCGGCGCTTTCAAAAAAGTAATTAAATGCATCTCCTGCAAAAATCTGATATAGATAGATGGGAAATCTCCGACTGTGGTATGGGAATCAAATAAAACGGAGGGGGAATGTCAAAACGAAGCGACATATTGAGGCAATTGGAGAAGGCCAGAGGGGGTTCCAGGGTTATCACCTACATCACTTCTGATCGGAAGCCACCTTTCCAGGCCAAGATGGCCTTGGATGTTGTCAGGCCATTCTATGAACATCTGAAACGTGTCGGCCATGTGGAACAGATTGACGTGCTGATCTTCAGTTGCGGAGGCGACACGATTGCGCCCTGGCGATTGGTGAACTTAACTCGCGAATTCTGCCATCGGCTTTGCGTCCTTGTTCCCTATAAAGCCCATAGTGCCGCAACGCTTCTGGCTTTGGGCGCAGATGAGATCGTTATGGGACCGATGGGTGAGCTTTCCCCCATTGATCCAAGCATTAGTACTCCGTTCAATCCTCCTCATCCTGACAATCCCAACGAACCGAAAATAGAAATTGGCGTGGAGGACGTAACTGGCTTTATCAATCTGGCCAAAGAACGTGCGGGGATTACCAGCCAGGAAACAATGGTTCAAGTATTTGGGAAACTGGTCGAGCGTATACATCCGTTAGCCATTGGCGGTGTTTATCGTAGCCATGCTCTAATCAGGTTGCTTGCGGCCAAGATGCTGGCCTTACACACGACGCAATCCGTGGAAGAAAAGCGAATTCCCAAAATTGTTGACGATCTAGCTGAGAAATTATTCTATCACAACTATCTTATCAGCCGCACTGAGGCACAAAATTTAGGACTGAAAGTAAGCAAATCCTCTGAGGATATTGAAAAACTGATGTGGGATTTATATCTGACCTATGAAATGGAAATGGGGCTAGGTAAACCCTTCGATCCAAAAGATTACGCGCAAGGTACTCCCGTGCCTGAAAGTGATGTGTCCATAGCGCTTGTGGAAAGTTTGGGCTTGTGTTCAAAAATTTCCAAACGCATCCAGGTAACCCATATTGCGGGACCTCCACAACCAGGTTTTCCACCTGGCCCTAAATTTGCTTTTCAGGAGACAATCATTGGCTGGACAACTGAAGAGACTAAAGAGGAATAGCCTATGCAAGCGTATACAACCACACCTATGAGTGGGCAATGGGTGTCACAGACCCTACAGGTCTGCGACTTATCACTGACGGCGCCACAGGTTATGCCTGGTCTGATCTTGTATGAATACAAATGGGAAGAGGTAGTTGTGCCACCATTTGAACCTGAATGTGACCTGTGTGATGAGGTGATGCTGGCGCAACTCTATGCGGAATTTGCCCAGGAAGACCGTAAACTGGCCAACGCAGGATTGTCAGACTACGCCCATTCGCTTGCTGTTGAGGATGGCGTGGAATGAACGCAATGGGGGTGTATCGGGGCAATGTGTATAAGGCTAACCTTGACCCCCAAAAGGGATCAGAACAGGGCGGGGAGCGCCCTGTTCTGATTTTGCAGATTGATATGCTGAATAGGGTGGGCAACACCGTAGTCATTGTCCCCTTTACTACCAACCTGAGGAGGGCCAGCATGCCAAGTTCCGTGGTGGTTCGCCAAGGCGAGGGCGGGTTGACCCATGACTCCGTTGCCCTTTGTCACCAGATCCGAGTATTGGATAAATCCGGTTTGTCAGATTACATGGGCTCCGTTTCTCCTCAAACCCTCCGCTTGGTTGGCGAAAAAGTCCGTTTTACTCTTGGTTTGTAGAGTTACCAGATTTCCCTCAATGAATCTCCCCGCTGCAAGCGGACGGGGTATCTTGATGGATTAATTTTTTATTTCGCCGCAAGCGGCGGGGAATTAACCCATAGAGATTGAACGTAAGTTACTTACTGAGTTTGATTTCATAACTCTTACCGCTTTAAATGACTGTGAACGTTTCAGCACGTAATCGTCGATTTTCATTACAAGTGTATGGCAAATACTTGTAGGCGATATAGGCAATTTCCGCCACCCGACTTTTGAAAAGGTGACAAAGTATGATCCATCGCTACTCCTCCCGCCGCAGTCCCTTGAAGGATACCCTGGTAACCCGATTGCAGGGTGCTCCCGGTACGACCGGATTTCCGGGTTCTTCAGTTTCTCCCTTCTGGAAGTGACGGGCGAGGCACTTGAACGGATGGCGCCGGAAGACGGCGAGACCTGCGTCCGGATGGTCTGCAACTCCTGCCTCAATCATTTGGATGTTCAGACTGTCGCACCAGAAACATAGACCTTTCCTGAAAAAAGTGCTAATGTAATCAGCAAGCAGGTCAGTCCAGATCAACTAAACATGTAATATGGAGGGCACTATGGAACCATTGACAAGAATAACTATCGCCCCCGAGGTTATGGGGGGAAAACCCTGCATCAGAGGCATGCGGGTCACCGTAGGCACCATCGTCGGCCTCATTGCCACCGGTAAAACTGTTGAAGATATTCTTGCGGAATACTCATACCTGGAACGTGAAGATGTACTGGAAGCCCTTTCCTATGCTGCATGGCGAGCAGAAGAAAAAGAGATTTTCATGGTGAACAGATGAAGTTTCTTCTCGATATGAATCTGTTGCCCCGGTGGGTGCAATTCTTATCAGATCATGGATTTGAATGTGTCCACTGGTCAAATGTCGGTGAATATACCGCCAAAGACAGCGTCATTATGGACTATGCACGGGAGTACGGCTACACCATTTTTACACATGATCTTGACTTCGGAGCCCTGCTTGCCGTCACCCGAGGGACTGGCCCCAGTGTGATTCAAATACGCACGCAAAATGTTGTACCGGAAGCTATTGGTAATCTGATCTTAGATGCCATCGCTCGCTTCGAAAAAGAACTGCAACAGGGTGCCCTTATTACAATTGATCCGTATCGTTCCCGAGCACGTGTCCTTCCTTTCCTGGCATAGCTGCCTGGTTGTTATTTTGAAAGGAGAAAGCAATGAAAATCAGTTATGATTCAGAAATCGACGCCCTTTACATCAGGCTGATTGAAGGCAAGCATGAATGCCGCACTGTGAGACTGAATGAGGAGATTGCACTGAACATCGGGCCCGATGAAAAGCTTGTAGGAATCGAAATTCTCGACGCCACGGAGGTATTAGGGCAAGGTCGCATACCCGATGTCACCCTTGAGAATATTCCCCTGGCGGCTGCCGTTTAATACGAGCTCAGGGCGCTATCGCGATACAGGCCGAAACGGCCATATAATCTCATGATCCATCGCTATTCCTCACGCCGCAGTCCGGTGAAGGATTTCCTGGCAACCCGGTTGCAGGGCGCCCGCCGGTACGACCGGATTGCCGGGTTCTTCAGCTCTTCCCTGCTGGAGGTGACGGGCGAGGCCCTAGAACGGATGACTCCGGAAGGCGGCGAGACCCAGGAAGCCGTTTTATCCTCGAAGATCGAAGGTACGCAGGCAATCCTGGGGGAGGTGTTGAAGTTCGAGGCCAGGAAAGCGGATAACGGCATAAAGTCTATGACTGGGCCGCGGTTGCGTGAAGCCGAATTCCCAAACTACGGTGAACGCCGGATACTTCCTGTAAGTTCCGCCAAATAGGCTATTTGGTCATTTGGTTTATATGAAAACAGATCCAACTACCTGATAATTTTCATGCTTCGTTGTGCCCGAAATCACGGGCATGGGGGTTCTTTGATTATTTTTCTTCATTTGGATCCAGGGCGGAGCCCTGGGTGCTGCAAAACAGATGAAACTCCATACTGGACAATTTACTTGCTTCTGACAAGACCAAATAGCGCCTTGATAAGCGATAGCATATACGCTATCATTTAATACATTAAAGACAAGGATCATCTGGAAAATTCCCAGAACGTATTATTCGCAGACCTGCTGAAGATTTGTAAGAAATATTTCGGCAAGTCGAGGATAAGGGGAAGTCACTACATCTTCAAGACGCCCTGGAAAGGTGATCCGAGAATAAACCTGCAGAAAGTAGATAAAATGGCGAAATTCTACCAGGTAAAAGATGTAAAGAAAGCTATCGAGAAAATGGAGGCGCAGAAAAATGAAAAATGAATTTGAGAAATATACCTACCGGATCGAATGGTCAGAGGAAGACCATTGTCATGTTGCCAGATGTTTGGAGTTTCCTTCCCTGGCTGCCCACGGTGATACCATTGAGGAAGTGCTGCGTGAAATAAAATATGTCGTTGTGGAATCCCTCAAGTGGATGCGGGAGGAAGGCGAAACAGTTCCGAAGCCGCTCGGTCTTAAGAAATTCAAAGGGCATCTGTCCTTGAGGATTCCTCCCGAAAAACACCGGGAGTTGGTTATTCGCTGCGCTGAGGAGGGAATTTCACTGAATCAGTTTATCCTGTCTCGCCTTTCTACGTAAGAAAAAGCAGCCTTGTTATACCTTTCCTTTGTTAATCTGCAGAAATTGGATGAAGGTTATGAGCCATTCAAAATTGGAGCCATCCTCCGTCAGGCAATGGAAGACTTTGGTCTGACTCAGGAGTAACTTGCCCTCCGGTTGAAAACGAAAAAAACGGCCATTTCAAGAACTGAGAATCATGCTAAAGAGAATGACCATGTCACAAGTCGAAATGCTTGAGCAGACTATCAAACAACTCAGCCCCGGTGAACGGGCCGCTTTTCGCTCCTGGTTTATCGAATTTGATGCAGCCGAATGGGATCGTCAGATAGAAATGGATAGCAAGACCGTCAAGATGGACAGGTTGGTGCAAAGCGCCGTTGAGGAACACAAGGCGGGAAAGGCGAAAGCTGGGTTGCCTTCGGGCAAAAAATTGATGTAATATAACCATCAGTTGATTTATAAAGACCATCATGGGAGATGGCTATGCTGCATAAACTATTTTCCTCAAAAGTCCGGATAGAGCTGTTGAGCACCTTCTTTCTGCACCCGGAAAAATCGCTTTACCTCCGGGAGTTAGAAAGGATCACCGGCGAGGATTATAAAAACATCAGTAACGAATTGAGGAACCTCGAGTCCATCGGGCTTCTGACCAGCAGCAAATCAGGTAATCTTAAATACTTTCACGCTAATCCCGGATTCCTCATCTACTCGGAACTGAAATCCATTTTCTTCAAGGTCAGAGGAGCTCCCGGTCTGCTCAAGCAGGTTTTAAATGTTTTTGAGGGTTCCGATATTATTTGAATGGAATGGACTTCCGGTTGTTGATCTGCGATGCAGGAGGTTTCATGGCGTTTAAGTTATCAAATCATGCGAAAGAAGAAATGGAAAGGCGTTCCATCACTTGGCAGATTCTGGAAACGGTTTTATATCATCCCCAGCAAATTGTTGCAGAAAGGGGAAATTTAAAGGCTTATCAATCGGTAATTGATTTTGGCAGCGGCAAGCATTTCTTGCTTAGAGCCATCATCGATGATAATTTAACACCTGCTGTGGTTGTCACGGTTTATCGAACCAGTAAGATTGACAAATATTGGAGGCCGTCATGAAGGTTTTTTATGACCCTGAAGTGGATGTCCTACGTATTCTGTTCGGCAGTCAGGCCATCGAGGAAAGCGATGAGGACAAACCAGGTGTTATTATCGATTACGACAAGGATGGGAATATTGTTGGAATCGAGATTCTTGAGGCGTCTAAGCGCGTGGAAAATCCCAGGGCGCTCGAATACGCCGTAGCAGGGTAATGCAACAAAAAGCCGTGTAGTATGGGCAAAAGGCGCCATCAAAATGTAGGCCGAAACGGTCATATTGCCCTATGATCCATCGCTACTCTTCCCGCCGCAGTCCGTTGAAGGATTTCCTGGCCACCCGGTTGCAGGGTGCCCGTCGGTACGACCGGATTGCCGGGTTCTTCAGTTCCTCCCTTTTGGAGGTGGCGGGTGAAACTCTGGAACGGATGACACCGGAAGACGGAAAGACCTGTGTTCGGATGGTCTGCAACTCCTGCCTCAACCCCCTGGATGTTCAAACCGCCCGGGCGGCCAAGTGGGGGATGCACCGCGAATGGTGCGCGTTGCTCCCCGCCGAGATCGGCGCGCCCATGAAGGCCAGGCTTCAGCGGCTCTACGATTTTCTCAGAAGCGGTCTTCTCAAGGTGAAAGTCCTCCCCGACGAGGCCTTCGGCCTGATCCACGGCAAGGCCGGCGTGATCACCCGGATGGACGGATCGCGGGTCTGCTTTATCGGCAGCGCCAACGAGTCCCGGACGGCCTGGGTCAGCAACTATGAGCTGGTCTGGCTGGACGAAAGCGAGGAGGGCGTTCGGTGGGTGCAGGAGGAATTCGACGCCCTGTGGTCCTCCCCCCAGGCGGTGGACCTGGCGGAAGCGGTTGTGCAGGACTTGGCCCGGCTGATCCAGCGGGTCGTCGTGCCGGATATTGAGACATGGAAGAAGGAGGAGGCCGAGCCTGCCGAACCGATTGTGGAGCTGCCCATCTACCGCCGGGAAAATGGCCTCTGGGCGCACCAGAAATCCTTCATCAAACTGGCCTTCGACGCCCACAAGAACGGCGGTGCCCGCTATCTCCTGGCCGATCAGGTGGGTCTGGGAAAGACCGTCCAACTGGCCCTTGCTGCCAAGCTGATGGCCCTCTATGGCGACAGGCCCATCCTCATCCTAGTCCCCAAGCCGTTGATGATCCAGTGGCAGGACGAGCTCTGGAACCTCCTGGAGATGCCCTCGGCGAGGTGGAACGGCCTGCAGTGGATCGACGAGCAGGGAGTGGCCTATCCCGAATTCGGCCCCTAGGGTATGAAAAAATGCCCCCGCCGGATCGGCATCATGTCCACGGGGCTGATCATCCGTGGATCGGAAACCGTCGATCAGATCAAGGATTTCGACTACGAATGCGTGATCCTCGACGAGGCGCACCGGGCCAGGCGATCCAATCTCGGTCCCACGCACCGGGGAGAGAAGGCCGAGCCCAATAACCTGCTGCGCTTTTTGATGGATATAGCCCCGAGAACCCGGAGCCTGCTCTTGGCCACGGCAACGCCAGTGCAACTCGACCCGATCGAGGCGTGGGATCTCCTGAACGCCCTGAACGAGGGGCAAAACGGCGTCCTGGGTTCCCTGTACAGTAGCTGGCGGACCCGGCCGCGGGAAGGGATTGACCTCGTTCTTGAACAAACCAAGCCCATCGAGGAGACGACGGATCTCTGGGAGTGGATGCGCGACCCACTGCCGCCCCTGGAAGAGGGCATGGATTTTGAGTTGCTCCGCCGGAGCCTGAAGATCGATCCTTCCGTGCACTTGGTTTACCCGGAGGCGTTCCACAAACTGCGCAAGCCGGATTTGCAGCGGATTAAGCGCCTGTCGCGTGACTTCTTCCCGAAGCACAACCCCTTCATCCGTCATATCGTCCGACGGACCCGCGATTTCCTTGAAAACACCATCGACCCCCACACCAATGAACCCTATCTCCAGCGGATCGAGGTCCGCCTCTTCGGGGAAAGCGATGCTGAGGCCATCACCCTCCCCGCTTTTCTCGGTGATGCTTACGATGCCGCGGAAGAATTTTGCGCCATCCTGGCCCGGCGGCCCGGCCTCAATTCAGGCTTCATGAAGACGATTCTCCTGCGCCGGGTCGGCAGCACTATCGAGGCGGGACGGCTGACCGCAATGAAAATGCTTGGGACTCAACCTCAGGGTGATCAGGCGGACGAGGAAGGAGAAAACGATGAGGAAGAGAAATTATCCTCCCTCTATCCGCTATCTCATGAGGAACGGGCGGTGTTGAGCCGCTTCCTGAAAATCCTTGAAGAAAACCGGGACGAAGATCCGAAGCTCCGTCAAGTGGAGCGGATTCTCACGGCGAACGACATCATTGCCGGCGGCTGGCTTTCCATGGGCTGCATCATCTTCAGCCAGTACTACGATTCAGTCCTCTGGCTGGGTCTGCATCTGTCGAAACGCATACCCGACGAAATGATCGGCGTCTATGCCAGTGTGACGAAATTGGGGATCATCGAAAAAGGTGTCTTCCGCCGTGTGAACCGGGATGAAGTCAAAAAAAGAATTACGACCGGGGAATTGCGCTTGGTCATCGGAACGGACGCCGCCTCAGAGGGGCTCAACCTCCAACGTCTGGGATCCCTTATCAATCTGGACCTTCCCTGGAATCCAACGCGGTTGGAGCAGCGTAAAGGAAGGATCCAGCGGATCGGCCAGTTGCGGCCTGAGGTTATGATCTACAACATGCGCTACAGGGGTTCCGTGGAAGACCGCGTCCATCAGCTCCTGTCGGAGCGAATGGTGAACATTCGGAACATGTTCGGACAGATCCCCGACACCCTGGAAGACGTCTGGGTCGCCGCCGCCCTGAAGGACGAAGATGAGGCCAAGAGGGTCATCGACGCCGTACCGAAACGTCACCCCTTCGAGATGCGTTACGACCGGATTGAAAACGTTGACTGGGAGTCATGCAGCCGGGTCCTGGATTCAGCCAGCCAACTGGAGGCCCTGCGGAAGGGGTGGTAAACGTTATATCGATGGTCCCGCTCAGAGGGGACATGGGTTCAAAAACAGCTTATGAGAATTCAATCTACACTTAAAACTTGATGGCTTCGTAAAAAGTCCATCTGCTGCGTTGCGCTGCATCCCCTGCCCGGTTGAATGCCGCTTTGCGGCTCTGCTTCGCAGGATTCAACCGGGTAAATCATTGCGGCGTGCCTATAAGTACGCCTCATTCCTCAGGATTTGCGCGCCTTGCATCTGAAGCTTTTTACTTTGCCATCCCAATTTTGAGTTTTTTCGATGCCATCAAACTTGATAATGCATAATTGTGATACATCCCAAAAGACCAAAATATCAGCCGACTGAAAAACCTTGATGGCTTCGTAAAAAGTCGTCACCCCGTTGAAAAACGGGGTCCAGTGGTTTCATAAGTGCTTGAAAACACTGGATACCGGCTTTCGCCGGAATGACGGAAAGAGAGCATTTTCGACTTTTTACGAGACCATCAACCTTGGATATGTCTGACTAAATGGTAGGTGTCTGTGGTGCTTGTTTTACTTCTAATCTTTCAGAAACGAGGTTTCCAAGAAAAACTGCAAACGGGACAATATCCTGCTCCACACTCCCGCGTTCCAACGCATCCATATAATCACCTCGTTTTTCAAGTGGAACAACGGCCCATGGGTACCCGCCCCCAGCGAGCATCACATTCATAAGAAATCTTCCAATACGGCCATTGCCATCCATGTACGGATGGATATATACGAACATGAAGTGGCCCAGAACAACACGCACCGATGGTTCAGGCTCTTCTCTCAGTAAGTCAAAGAATGCCGGCATGCAATCTCGCACCGCTTCATAACGTGGTGGAACATACATTGAGCGGTGGATATATACCTGATCGTTACGGTAGCCGGCGAGGTCCGCTGTCCGCAAGAGGCTGGCTGTTACACATGGTCCAAACATTTCACGGTACCAGTCACCGTGATCATCATCGCTTACTGCTCCAGGATTTTCTCCCTCTAATACCTTGCGTATACTTTCCCGGACCGCCTGATAGGCCTGCCAGTACCCGCGTGCAGCTAAGGTATTATGATGTTTGCGGTCATCCTCGCTTTCATCCGGGTTCCACTCGCCACTTCGGACCCGTTCGATCAGCTCAGGGCTAACCCGGTAGCCTTCTATGGATAACGAGTGATAAGCGTCCTTAACGTAAATGTCATCGACGGCCTTGAGATAGGCAGCAATGTCGGAAGGCCGGCCAGGGCCGGCAGGAAATTGTTTGAAAATTGGTTCTCGCATCTGTTGCCAAATTAGGCGAATACGGTTCACGTACGGCGACTGCTCTCGCACTGGCAGGATCAGATTTATTGTGTTTTCAAATGGATCTTTTTCACGAATGTCGTAGTCAGCAGTTTGCATTGTTTTGACAATATCGTTAGCAATACGGTTACGTCCGATATTTCGGAACGCACCTGCAAGACGGCCGGCAACCGTGGTATGCCCACCTTCAAGGAGCAATGCAAGCACATCAGATGCATTGCGCACCAAGGCCAGAGCCGCGCGAGCGTCCGTGGCGTTCTGTAGAAAGAATCTATTTCCACAGTTCACCAGGCCCGAAGGTACAGAGAACAGACGTAGGCCGTCTTTCTCTGAAACTTGTCCAGCTTCGGGGAGGGTCGCACGCGTATCGAATAACGACGTGTCATGTGGCAGTTTTGTGATCTTGTTGCGGGCTTTCGGTGATCGTACAAGCAACTGGCGTGGAACTTTCCTATTCCCGACATGCAGCAATAGTGACTGCTCAGGCGAGAGGCTCCAATTCGTCCCAAAACGCTTCTTCAAATAGGCTGCGCAGAAGCCCCAGAACGATGCGTACCAAGCAGAGCTCTCACCAGTGACCTCGTCTGGACGGATAGGAATATACCAGCCCTTCATGACCTCTTGCAAGAAGCCGTTTTTGACCAGTCGTTCACGATGCGTCCGGGTCAGATCATCTGAACGCACGGCGACGACACCCCGCTTTTGTAATGCTCGGAGGACCTCAAGGGATTCGGCCAGTTTTTCATGTGGGCTATCCATAGCTTTCGTGTTTTCGTTAGCTTTTTACGTCGTATAATTGTTAGATTTTTATGCGGTTACAATCTTAGTTTATTCAACTGTATCATGGTTAGCTTATTTTGTCGAGCTTTTTTTAGCTTATTCTGTCATATAATTATTTGCTTTTCCTCACAAGCGTTCAGGAAGCCACCCAATGTCTGACAGCATTGCGGTTTTAAAGTGATACTAACCATAACTGCATGAAAAATTGTGTGATTTTTGATAGACGAATTCGAGCAACTTCTCATTTTTGTTCACGAATTCAATCCAATTCTATGGCAGTATCAATTTGATATTATTGGAAAATAAGAATTAGATAAAGGAGTATGTCATACTGGAAGTCGATAGGTCGAGCTCCTTCGCAGCGGCTCAACCCGGATAACAACTTGTGATCAAAAAGAAAGCATCGTCTAAGGATCTTCGGGATGCTCATCACCATGTGTCGGCGCGGTATACGGCTTTGATGACATTGCCGTATCAACATTCGCTGAACTTCATCAAGAAGTACGACATCACCTTCAATCAACACCGATCGACCCGGGGCTCAACTTTTCAGCTTTTCTCCTGCGCCATAAGTTGTGATTCAATGACACGCATTCGTTTCCATTGTCCTTGGCGGTAACGCAGCATGAAAGCCATGCCGAGGGCACACACATAAACCGTAGCGATCGTCCATGCCGCATAAATCCCTGCTCCCATGACCTCTACCGCAACATAAATCGGTATGATCATCACTCCGAGACACAGCGCCGAAATCGTCCACATGATAAAGCGCGTGTCGCCGGCTCCTTTGATAGCGCTTGAGAAGATGAGGTTGAGCGCGTCGAAGAAGGAAAACGCGGCGACAAAACGCAGAAGAATGACCCCAAGGGCCATAATCTCGGCATAGTGGTTATGGGTGTGCTGATCGTCTCTGATGATCAAACAGTAATCCAATGGGATATTGACTGCCGCACCGATCACGTTGACGATCATAACGGTCCAGGTCAGACTCCGGCCTGTGTAAAAGCAGGCTATGACCGAATTCAGAACCACGATGCCCGCGCCCAGTGTGAGGATCCTGTAGGATGTGAAGGTTTAGACAAACTGCTGCAGCTTAAGGGAAAAGTGAATCTGCACCATCGCTGATGTTGTCGATTCCGCTGCTTTGGCCGTGGACGATGCCATTTTCAAGGTGAAGAAGGCGGAATGGTATAGAAGAAAGTTCAAGGAACGAGAGGTGGAAGACGCCATCAAGGCGGTGCTTCAGGCAGAGGAACTCCCATAGATATAACCATGTATGGATAATGCGGTTGGCGAGGCGGTTTTCTCCCTTCTTTTGGAACCTTTTGATGAAGTCAATCACTGAAAACGAGAGGGGTCGGACTTTGCCATCGCTATTCTACCATCAATGACAGGGAAAGGGAGGAATTTGCTGAGGAACTGCCGGTGGAGAGAATATCGCGGATAACTTCGTTGCTCTGTTCGCTCGTTCCTGCGAGGGTCACCCACTGTCCCTTGAGCACGGTCATGGTTGTCGAGGCCTCTGTGAAGCGCACCACTCCCCGATCTCCTTTTTCAAGGGAAGATATCCTTGGGATGATCTCGATATGGGCGTTGTTTCCCGAAACCACAGGCCGAACCTCAAATCCCGTCTCAACATGTAGGAAATTCACCCTTTCCATGACACGGGCGTATCGACGGGTCAGGAAAACCCATTGCTCTGTAAAAGGAACATCCTTTCCAATCCAGAGGTAGGCAAAGCTTCCGGACATGACCGAGATAAAGGACTCTGTACTCCCCTGCCTATTTACCCTCGTGTCCCTTGCCCGGACATGAACCCCTTCTCTTCTGCTCCTGCCGGTAGCCACAGACCACCTGTCCCCTGAGATCCTCCCTGATGCGGATAGGTCTGTATCTTTAGAAACGCCTGTCTCCTGAAACCGGAGCCGTATCCTTACCTGCTCTGCGGGTTTGTCCATTTCGGTCACAAGAGCCTTGATTTTGGCTACGGATTCGCTTGTGTCATTGACGATGATGGTATTGGTCCGTAAATCGAGGGCAGACTTCCCTCCGGGAGAAAGCAAGCTTTCCACTAAAGGAAAGATGTCGGATGCGTTTCTGTGGTCGACCTTTATGACAGCCACCTCAGCCTGAGAAGAATTTACGATGAGGGTCAGTGAGATGGCTATAATGCCGAGAGCGATGATCAGCGTTCTTTTCCCCGTAAATGCCATATTGTATGATACCTTTAAATGACTGAGATGGCAAGAGATACAATCGTCTTATCTATTCAATAGGATTCGTTAAGAGCCGGATACTGTCCTCTTGTTCTCTGTCTGTTTTCTGAAGTTATGTCCCAAAATGCTGGAATTCCATCTTGACATGGGGATAAATACCCGTTTATGGAGCTGTTATAAGGACAGCAGGAAGGAGGGGTGGGCCGTAGGTCCGGAAAGTTTTTGATGAATCTCGGGATATTGAAAAACCGTCGGAAGAACAAATCTATAAACCAACCATTCCAACACAAACTATCAGAAAGGAGCAACGACTATGAAAAAAAGAACTATCATAATCAATTGTCTTTTGATCCTTGCGTTGATCGCTACCCTTGCCGCCTGTGGATCGACGCCTAAAAAACCCAGCACGGGCGAGGTCATCGACGACTCGGTCATTACGACCAAAGTCAAAGCTCTGCTCGCAGCTGATAATCTGCTCAAGTCAATACAGATCGGTGTCGAAACCTACCGGGGCACCGTTCAACTGAGCGGTTTCGTTGATTCCAGAGAGGTCGTTGAGAAGGCAGTGCAAATCACCAAGAGCGTCCAGGGGGTCAAAGCCGTAAAGAATAATCTGATCGTGAAATAGGCGACCATTATTTTTTCATATGCTCCAAAGTCGATGAGATCGTAAGAACTCAAAATTGGGATGACAAAGTAAAAAGCTTCAGATGCATCGCAACGCAGCAAATGGACTTTTTACGAAGCCATCAAATTTATATCCATCTGTTAGGCATCATCCAGAGCCATCAGGGGCAAACAATGTTCGCAACATTCTTTCTGGTCATTGGGGCACTGTTCTTCTGGATGGTTTTCAAAGGTTTCTCCGAACAGGAAATCAAGGGCCGTGGATGGGGGTTCAACGTGCGGATATACCGCAGGGACAGTGAACCCGTCATGTACTGGGTAACGTTTTCGTCTTATCTGGTCTGCGCCGTCTGGTCCACAGTATTCGGCATTCTCATGGCTCTCAAAATGCTTTCCAATCATGGTGCCTAACCCTTCGTTCAACTCGGACCCAACGGCCACTGGCAAACTTCACCCTCATGCGTTAGGATTTCTCGTCTCCTCCCATCATCCGGCTGGCCGTCGGGACGGTTAACTTCTTTCGATCGATTCCTAAAACCTTTTTGACAATGAGAAGAATTTGATGGTTAGGGACTAGCATAAGGCAAAGAGCTAGGGGTCGAATCTTTCATTAAGTATCCATTCAAGGGGTTGATCGGCACACGCAACCCCTTGAATGGATACTATTTTTCATTGGATTACCCGGGTGCCTCGATACGGTGTGTTTGAATCATCTGGGCCGCGGATGATGTCAGAACTCGATCCATGAGCTCTTTCATGAATGAAATGCGCTTACCCCTTGACATTTTCAAATGACTATTTAAAATACATGTTTTAAAAATGGGTTGGGATCCGTGGTCAGGGAAATATGATGAAGATACCCGGAAAAAGTGCTGCAAAAACCTACCAAAGCCTACTGACGATTGCAGCCGAGGTTTTTGCTGAAAAAGGGTACCGAAACGCAACGATTGCAGAAATTTGCAGACACGCCGGGGCAAATATCTCTGCGGTAAATTATCACTTCGGGGATAAGGAAAATCTTTATCGAGAGGCTTGGCGCCATTCATTTCTCGAATCCATTAAAGCTCATCCGCCGGATGGCGGCGTAAGTGACGACTCGCCCCTCGAAGAACGTCTGCAGGGCCGGGTGACGGCCCTTCTTCATCGGATTGCAGATGAGAACAACAAAGATTTTTTTATTCTTCATAAGGAGCTTGTCAACCCGACAGGCCTGCTGGAGGAAGCCATCAGAAAAGAACTCGGGCCTCTGCATGAAAAAATGGAGGCCCTGGTTCGTGAACTCCTTGGTCCGCGTGTTTCAGACATAAAGGTTCGGTTCTGTGTGACCAGCATCATCAGCCAGTGTATTAATCCGATGGTTGCAAGAAGGGGTCGGAAGGCAAAGCGGGAAGCCAAGGGTGGTCCTTGGGGAGTCGAAGATATTAATGCCTATGCTAGCCATGTCGTGAAATTTTCCCTCGCCGGAATCCGTGCCATACGCAAGGAAGCTGAAGAGAAGAAAAGCAATAGTAAAATGAAACGAAGCTTAGGAGATGCCTTAGAACAGGATTAACCCATGAATGCTCTGAACCGGGAAATATTCAATCGACCGATATCGTGGTTTTGTGCGGTGCTCACAATACTGATCATTGCGGGGTGTGCCGCAGTTGGGCCGAATTATACTCCGCCCGAAACGCCGATGTCTCCAGCATGGCATTCGCCGCTTAAAGGAGGTCTCACAAACCTGGATGCGGATCCAAAAATTCTGGCCTCATGGTGGATGACCCTCAACGATTCGGTGCTTTCCAACCTGATGGACCGTGCGGTTTCGGGCAACCTTGATCTAAAGAAGGCTTTGGCGCGGGTGCGTGAAGCGCGCGCCCGACGAAGCATAGCCGAGACCGGCCTCTTTCCCACTCTCGATGCCACCGGTTCTGCCACCCGGAGTCTCAGGAACAAAGATACGGGGAGCGGAAAGACCAGCGAACTTTACGCGGCCGGTTTTGATGCCGGCTGGGAACTGGATATCTTTGGTGCCGTCCGTCGCTCTGTGGAGGCAGCCGAAGCGGATTTACAGGCTAACCAAGAAGAGTTATGCAACGTACTCGTCTCCCTGCTTGCAGAAGTAGCCTTGAACTACGTCGAAGTACGTTCATTCCAGGCTCGACTTGTCGCCGCAGAGGCAAATCTGGAGTCTCAAAGCGAGACCTACCAATTGACCCAATGGCGCTACGAGGCGGGCTTGACCGACGAACTGGCGGGGCAGCAGGCACGCTATAGCCTTGAAAACACCCGTTCGCAGATACCGACCTTGCGCACCGGGGTGGAGGAGGCCATGAACCGCATTGCTGTGCTTCTGGGAGAGCAGCCAGGCAAGGTTCATACGGAGCTGGAGACCCGACGGCCCATACCGGTCACGACCCCGGAAGTTGCAGTGGGTGTGCCGGCCGACCTCCTGCGACGTCGGCCCGACGTGAAGCAGGCCGAGCGTCAACTTGCCGCTCAGACAGCCAGGATTGGTATGGCTACGGCGGATCTATACCCCAGGTTCACGTTGAATGGATCCATCGGATTGGAAACCCTTTCATTGAGTAACGTGCCTTCTTCCGGGATTTGGACTTTAAGCGGAGGACCGCGAATCACCTGGGCGATTTTTAATGCGGGAGCTATCCGCCAAAACATAGAGGTGCAGTCAGCCTTGCAGGAGCAGTATCTGATCGCCTATGAGGCCGTTGTACTCAGTGCTTTGGAAGAAGTCGAAAACGCACTCGTAGCCTATGCAGGGGAACAACAAAGGAGGCAGTCATTGAGCGAAGCGACAAGAGCAGCCCGGAAGGCGGCAGAGTTGGCACAGCACAAGTACCAGGCAGGGCTGACGGATTTCAGTAATGTCCTGGATGCCGAGCGTTCGCTCTTGTCCTTTCAGGATCAACTGGCTCAAAGCGACGGGACCGTAACCTCCAACCTGATTCGCCTGTATAAGGCCCTCGGAGGCGGATGGACATCAATGGCTTCCGATAAGAAGGAATAACTTTTCACACGGAGAGAAAGATGCAAGCTAAGATCGATCCAGACTCAGATATTGCCAAGACCTTGGAAATTGATCAGTCCTTGGAACACAGTAAAAGGCTGAAGCGGTGGATTATTGTAGGGTGCTTGTTAATTGGAGCAGCGGCTGCCGCCGCAATCATTTGGAAGACGGCTGACAATTCCAAATCGGTGCAGTACAAAACCCAGGAAGTGGTGCGCGGAAATCTGACGGTTGTCGTCACCGCTACAGGAACCCTTCAGCCAACAAACACGGTGGACGTGGGCAGCGAGCTGTCGGGTATCATCAAGAGCGTTGAAGTGGACTACAACGACCGGGTGAAGGTCGGCCAAATTCTGGCAAAACTGGACACATCGAGACTTAAGGCGCAGGTGACGCAATCGAAAGCCGCCCTGGAATCGGCAAAGGCCAAGGTCCTGCAGGCGCATGCGACTCTTAGCGAATCCCGCAGCAAACTCGCACAGCTTCAAAAGGTACGGGAATTAAGCAACCATAAGGTTCCTTCACAATCTGAGCTCGATTCGGCAGAGGCGACCTTAGAACGGGCAAAGGCGGATGAAGCCAGCGCAAAAGCAGCAGTCTCGCAGGCCCAGGCCACCCTGGAAGTTAATGAAACCGATCTGTCCAAAACGGCTATTCGGTCCCCGATTCATGGGATTGTCCTTGCGCGTAGCATTGAGCCTGGACAGACTGTTGCCGCATCCTTTCAGGCCCCGGTCCTCTTCACTCTGGCCGAGGACTTGACCCAAATGGAACTGCACGTCAATGTGGATGAGGCCGATATCGGTAAAGTGCAGGAGGATCAAAAAGCGACGTTCACCGTTGCCGCCTATCCGAATCGAGTTTTCGATGCACGGATCACCCAGGCCCGTTTCGGTTCGTCAACGACTTCAGGAGTCGTCACCTACGAAGCTGTCCTTAAGGTCGACAACTCGGACCTCTCTTTGAGGCCCGGAATGACGGCCACCGCGGATATCACGGTAAAAAAAGTAGAAAATGCCATCCTGATTCCCAGTTCGGCACTGCGTTTTACGCCGCCGGCACAGAAGGAGAAGAAGCAGGAGAAGAAGTCTTCCGGCAGTCTCGTCGGTTCCCTCATCCCGCGTCCGCCCAGACAAAGTTCTCAACAGCGCGACAACGCGACGAACAACAAATCACAGCAGCGGGTCTGGATATTGAAGGATGGGCAGCTCTCAGCCGTCCCTGTCACGATCGGGTCGACAAATGGAAGCATGACTGAGATAGTGGATGGCGATATCCAGCCGGGAATGACGGTTGTGGTCGATATTCTCAGTACGGGTAAATGAGCATGATTGATGTCAATCATAAAGCCAACCAACCCTTGATTGAGCTGCAAGGCGTGACGAAAGTATACGGCACCGGCCAGGCGGCCATGCATGCACTTCGCGGCATTGATCTTCGAATTGATGAGGGCGAGTTTGTGGCGGTCATGGGACCCAGTGGGTCGGGCAAGTCCACCTGTATGAACATCCTCGGCTGTCTGGATACGCCGACTGCGGGGGTTTATAAGTTCAAAGGCATTGAAGTGGGCAAACTGACCCGCACCCAGAGAACGCGGTTACGCCGATTCTACCTTGGGTTTGTCTTTCAGGGCTATAATTTGTTAAGCCGCACTTCGGCCCTGGAGAATGTGGAACTCCCCTTGATTTATCGCCGTGTCCCCGCCGACGAGCACCGAGCGCGCGCCCTTAAGACTCTGGAGAAAGTGGGTCTCAAAGGATGGGAATCCCACACCCCTGGCGAACTCTCAGGGGGTCAGCAACAGCGGGTCGCCATTGCACGGGCGATTGTGACAGACCCCGCTGTATTGTTTGCGGACGAACCCACAGGGAACTTGGACACGGCCCGAAGCCTTGAAATCATGGATCTACTTACCGGTCTGAACCGCGACCCCGGAGTCACTATCGTCATGGTCACTCATGAAATGGATATGGCAGCCTATGCGAAGCGCATCATCCATTTCTTGGACGGTCTGGTGGCATCCGGTGAGGAAAGGGGGAGGGCAACATAATGCTATGGACAACGATTATACTGGCCTTGCGTGAAATCAAGCGAAATGTCATGCGGTCATTTCTGACCATTCTGGGAATCGTCATCGGCGTAGGAGCAGTTATCACGATGGTGACCATCGGCGGGGGCGCTACGGCCCAAATTCAAGAGCAGATTGCAAGCATGGGGAGCAATGTGCTCATCGTCACTCCCGGGAAGAGAATCGGTCCGGGCCATTCCTCAGGCAATATCCTGTTCAAACAGGCCGACGGAGAGGCTATTCTCAGGGACGTCAGCTCGATTGCTGCCGTGGCGCCTATTTCTTCCAAAAGCCTCCAGGCCGTATTCGGCAATGAAAACTGGTCGACCTCGGTTACCGGAAGCGACAATACATTTCTTCGGGTTTCGAACAGGTCCATAAAGGCCGGCCGACAGTTCAGCGACAGCGAATTGCGTGCCGGTGCGGCGGTTTGCCTCGTGGGGGAGACCGTGCGTAAGAAATTATTCGGAGGGCAGGAATCTTTGGGGGAAAATATTCGACTTGAAAAACTCTCGTGCCAGGTGATCGGCGTCCTGGAAGCCAAGGGGCAGAACACCATGGGCATGGATCAGGACGATATCATCCTCATCCCGTTACGCACTTATCAGCGGCGTATTTCAGGCAACCTGGATATCGCTCGCTTTCAGCTCTCGGTTCAGGATGGCGCCTCGACCGAAAAGGCTCAGCAGGACATCCAATCATTGATGAGGGAGAGGCGTCGTCTATCACCCAGCGATGATGATAATTTCAACGTCATGGACATGAAGGAGATCGCCAACATGCTGACCGGAACCACGCAACTGCTCACAGCCTTGCTGAGCGCCGTGGCGGCCGTAAGCCTCCTCGTCGGCGGCATCGGCATCATGAACATCATGCTGGTGTCGGTAACCGAGCGCACCCGGGAGATCGGCATCCGGCTCGCCATCGGCGCCCTCGAGAGTGAAGTGCTCATACAATTCCTGGTGGAAGCGGTTGTGCTCTCTTCATTGGGCGGATTGATCGGGATTGTGGCCGCCCTCGCCGGATCCGTCTGGCTCGCAAGCGTGTTGCGAGTACCCTTTGTTTTCAACGCCGGCATCATCGGCGTCGCCTTCCTGTTTTCGGCCGCGGTGGGCGTGATTTTCGGCTACTTTCCGGCACTTAAAGCCGCACGACTGGACCCGATCGATGCATTGCGCTATGAATAAAGGGACAAGGTGGACAGATCCCATCCAATCCAGCCAAAGGGAGACGATGTGTGAAATCCGATCTGCTGATAAAGATTTTCAGCCGGAAAATGCTGGTGGCTTTTATAATGGGTTTTGCTTCCGGCCTGCCTTTGCTTTTAACTTCTACTTTATTGCAGGCCTGGCTTAAGGATAGTCAGATTGACCTTTCTACCATTGGTTTGGTTTCTCTGCTGAGTCTGCCCTATACGCTAAAATTTATCTGGGCGCCTTTTTTGGACTGTTATTCGATCCCTGGTTTCGGCCGGCGCAAAGGGTGGATGTTAATCTTTCAATTGCTGTTAATCGGCGCAATTTTCGGCATGGGTTCGTCCGACCCGGTGAGATCGCCGTTGCTCCTGGGAATCTTGGCTTTTACGGTGGCCTTTTTCAGCGCGTCACAAGATATTGTCATAGATGCTTACCGCCGGGAGGATTTAACGGATCAGGAACTGGGTTTAGGTTCTTCTTTATATGTCAATGGCTACCGCGTCGGTATGCTTTTGGCCTCCGGTGGCGGTTTGATTCTGTCGGATCATTATTCGTTTGGCGCAGTCTATTATTTTATGGGATTATGCCTCTTTGTCGGGGTATTAGCGACTTTATTGACGCCGGAACCTCAAATCGACACTCTTTTGCCGGCCTCTTTTAGAGATGCGGTGATTTTACCGTTTATTGATTTCTTAAAACGCAAGGAAGCCTTCTGGATTTTAGCATTTATCGTGCTTTATAAAATCGGCGACAACATGGCCGCGACGATGACGACTCCCTATTACATGGAAATCGGTTTTACCAAGACACAAATCGGAGCAGTCGTTAAGCTTTTCGGATTTTGGGCAACGATTATCGGCAGCCTGACCGGCGGAATTATGATGCTGAAAATCGGCATTAATAAATCCCTTTGGATCTTTGGTATATTGCAAGCCGTTTCGACGCTCTGTTTCGGCTTATTAACCGTCACCGGCCCGGATAATTGGGTCTTGGCCGGAGTGATAGCATTTGAAAATCTGACCGGCGGCATGGGGACAACGGCTTTTGTGGCGTTTATGCTCTCTTTAACCAACAGAGCTTATACGGCCACCCAGTATGCGCTTTTAAGTAGTTTCATGGGAGTTCCCAGAGTTTTTGCTGCCGCACCGACCGGATATCTCGCGCAGGCAATCGGCTGGTGGAATTTTTTTGTCGTGTGCACCCTGGTGGCTCTTCCCGGCCTGCTCCTGCTTCTGGTTTTTGCTCCTTTTAATAAACGGCAGGAATCTTATAGAAGCAAAATAGCTTCATTCAGAAAACAAGGCTAAGATCGAAAAGGGAAAATCCAATGCGAAGACGGAGTTATCTGATAAGCGCTTGTTTTTTGGCAATGACCTTTATCGGATGCGCTTTAATCAATCCGAGCCCTCCCACAACAGATACCGTTTCTTCCCCCGCAATAGTCGCAGAGGATGTTGAAACAAAAACCGCCGAAGGCAAACCGATTGCGAAGGCGCCCATCGTTTTAATGCCAAAGATAAGGGTTGTGGTGCACCGATTGAATCTGCGCAAAGATCCATCCATCAAAAGCCGCATTTTAGGTATTCTGAGAATGGGCGATATCCTTGAGATAGTTTCGAAAAAAGGCGAGTGGATCCGGGTATCTAACGCGGCCGGAGTATCAGGCTGGGCTTTTGCTCAACATCTCGAACCCATCGACGACTCATTGAATGCAAAAGCAGAAGATTTGAAAATAGTCGACGCTTCCCCACTTGAGCCGCGCGGCGATTCTCCTTCCATGTTCAAACCGGCCTCCGATAAAAGGGAGACTGAAAACGATTTTGCTCAAGGGTTTTTCGAAGTCGACGGGAAAACCATACCATTAAGGCATGCCGTTGCGGAATTGAGGGAAGATCATTTCGACCCATCCCGGAAAATCATCGGCATTTTTCTGACGGATCGCCCGGTACAATCGGATGATTGGCGCGAGCAAATCCAATTTTTATCGTCAAAAGGCGAGCTGCAGCTCCTTGAACTGAGCATCAGCCAGTCGAAGCAGATCATCGGTGCGGTTTTGGAAACCCCTTTTCTGAAAATGGGGTATGCCTCCTCTGCCGGCGGCCATACGTTTGAGGCGATAACATTCGGCCCATCGGCGATAGCGGGTTCGGCATTCACGGAAACGAGGGAATTTCAAGGCCAGACATATGGCTACCGGGTTAACTTTAAAGCCACATTGACGGAAGCTGGCGGTGATAAAAAATTGAAAGCATCCCGGAGACCCGAAAGAACCTATGAGGAGTCCGTTTTTAATACTCCCATCCGTAAAGCCATTGAAAAGATGCTGCTCGACGCAGGCGATGATGAGATTCTGAGAACCACCACCGGCATTACAAGCAGCACCCTGGATGATTTTGCCACCGCCAACATCGAGTGCGAGCAAAAAGGAAAAAAGGATCGATTAACGGTCTACATTTATAAAATCAAAGACCGATGGATCGCCTATAAGGAAATTCCCACGCGTTTGGATCACATTGGGGTGTTTTGGATGCTGGCCCGACAGTATTGTGCCGAACAATGGAAGCACTTCAAGGGAATCGGCTTTCCGGATGAAAGTTGGAAAAAGAAGGATCCGGAAAAGCGTGCCATTCGTTTTGAATGCAGCGAATGGGTCAACAACCAATGGAAATCTCATCGTCTGGAAATCAGTTACGCATACGACAAAGAAAAGGGCTGGCAAGTCACCGATGTGCTGGACCTGGAAACGACCCCCTAATCGGTCTCATAATTCCAACCCGCCGATCCAACCCGATATCCTCCAAGGAACCTGTTTTTATTGATACCCATAGGTGAAATTCAATTGTTTTGGCCAATTTTGACTTTTTTCTTGACACGTAGTTATATTGTGGCTAGAATGTAGTCACATTTTTCCGGCCGAATCATCAAATACAAAAAGTTCCAAATCGATTATTAAATCAACTTGTTGCATTCCTTCGCAGGAGGTGTGTGCCGAGGGATGATAGAGACGATGGCCAGGTTGAGTGCCATCAGCAGCCGAGTAAACCCTGCAGTTGTATAAAAAACAGGCCAAGGTATAGAAAAAAATAATAATAACAGGGCATTTGAATTCGTTTAGACATAATTCGCGAATAGACTTTTGGCGGCTCTAAAACAAATCATAAGGCAGCGCCGACGGCTATAGGGCAGCTTGAATGCAAGGGGTAAAATAAAATGAGGTATGCAGAGACAGGGTTTAATTTAGAAGTGGATCTATCCCGGGGAAATATTGAAAGGGTGGAAACTGACCCCAGAGACACCGAACTTTATCTGGGAGGATTAGGCACCAACGCAAAAATATTGTGGGATCGGGTTCCCCCTGAAGTTGAGCCTTTTTTTCCCGAAAACTTACTGATATTCAGCGCCGGTCTTTTATGCGGTACGCCGGCGACCGGCTGTAATCGTACGATCGTTTCCACTATTTCGCCTCAGACTCGATTGATGGCTTTTTCGATGATGGGAGGATTCTGGGCCCCGGAATTGAAGTATGCCGGTTATGACAAAGTGATCCTTCGGGGCAAGTCTCCGGATCTGGTCTATCTTTGGATCAACAATGAGAAGGTGGAAATACGGGATGCTTCTCATTTGCAGGGAAAAGGTGCGGTTGAAACTGCGGAATTGATTCAACAGGAACTGAAGGAGCCGAGGGCCCAGGTGGCGGCGATCGGCCTGGCCGGTGAAAACAGGGTTTATTTTGCTTCTATCGAGCAGGGCCGGTCCAGTGCCAGCAGGGGCGGCATCGGGGCGGTCATGGGAGATAAAAGAGTGAAGGCGATCGTCGTCCGTGGGACCAAGGACATCAATGTTGCCCGACCGGCTGAATTCATGGAGCTCTGCAACGAAGTGCTGAAGTACATCAAATGGCGCAATGAAAATCCCGTTCCAGGGGTCATGCCAATTTTAGCCGGGCTTGGGTCGCCGCAGGAGATGAAAGTTCATGACGAAAAATGGCACACCGAGAATTTCATGTGGGGCAATTCCCGTGTCCGCAGAAAGGATTTCTGGAACGAAGAGATCGCAAAAGATTGGATGGAGACTATGGAGACCATGCGGACGCGGCTGATCAGTTGCTATAACTGTCCGATGAGATGCGGGGCTACCATTTCTCCTCCGGGGCGTCCAACATACATGATGAAATGCTTCTCCAAACTGACCTATACCATGGCGGCCTTTTCAGACCTGGAATTTGGTTTGGGAATCGCTCAAAGTGCTACGGAATATGGCGTGGACGCCTACTCGGCCCCGCAAGTGATGGCTTTCGCCCTTGAGCTTCTCGAAAACGGAATACTCACTGATAAGGACTTTCCGGGAATGCCGGCCGATAATGAAGGAAGATTTTATTGGTTATTGGATAGGATTGTACGCAGGGAAGGGATTGGAGATGTCCTGGCCAATGGTACCTATTGGGCCGCTAAACAGATCGGCAAGGGCGCGGAGGCCTATGCCCATAATACCATCAAGAAACATGAGCAGCTCCCTCTCAAGCTGTCCATGCTGAATCCCATTTATTTTCTCATGTATGCTACCGGCGAGAAGATCAACATTACCCAGATTGAAGGGCAGTTCCCCCAGGCACCTTTTGCTACAAGAGAGGAAAAGGAGGCGTTTGTAAAGGACTGGTTCCAGGTTCCCGATGAGAAGTTCAAGCAGATCTTTCTGGACTGGGAACCCCGCGGAGAAAAATCAATCCCCTATTACCCAACACCGGAAATGTGCTGTGATATTGTTGAATGGCAGGAAAGGATGCACTACATCGATGATGCCCTCGGGATGTGCGCAGGTTTGTCGTCATTTCCCCTGAAGCCTCCCTATCATATGCACAATTATCCCAAATTTATCTCCGCGGGGGCCGGCATCGAAATGGATGAAGAAAAACTGACACAGGCCGTCAGGAGATACCGGACGTTGGTGAGGGCCAATAATACCCGAAGAGGCATGCGGAGAAAAGACGAGAAGCCGCCAGCGGACCATTGGAAAAAACGATTTCCCGAGCTTGAAGAGAAGCTCCTCGATACGTATTACCAATTCAGGGGGTGGAATAAACAGGGTATCCCTACCAAAGAGACGCTGCATGAACTGGGTTTGGATTACGTATTTGAAGACTTTGAAAAAAGAGGGGTTTATTCAGATAACGGAGAAACCCCCGCACAGGAGACCTCGGCGGAAAATGAGAAGGAGGCGTAGCCGTGGGCGAGAAAAAAAAGAAAATCATTAAGACCATCAAGGTGGATGCCGATAAATGCAATGGGTGCCGGGCCTGCGAAGTGATCTGTTCGGCCTTCCACGCTCAGCCCAAGTACAGCAGCAATAATCCGGCCAGATCTCGGATTAGGATCGTTCGTTACCCGCTCAGAGACATCTATGTTCCCGTATATGCCGGCGAGTACACGGCAGCCGAGTGTATGGGGAGAGACAAGTATGTGCTTGACGGGAAGGAATACGAGGAGTGCGCCTTTTGCAGGGCCTCCTGCCCATCGAGAGACATCTTCAAGGAGCCTGACTCCGGCCTTCCGCTTAAATGCGATATGTGTGAAGGCGAAGAGGAGCCCTGGTGCGTGAAGTGGTGCCTGGTGGATGCCCTGACGTATGAGGAAAGGGAAGAGGAAGTCGAAGAAGTGGAAGAGCAGAAGGATCTGGATGTCGGGTTGGAATCACTGGCGAAGAAGCATGGGGTGCAAGAACTCATGGATGCCGTTGCCCGGATGTCGATGAAGGCATAGACCGTTCAGCCCAGAAGAAGAGGATCAAGAAATACCGTGGAGAATGTAGCCGATTTCAAAGAGATCGTGGATGTCATCAAGGCGAGCGGTGGGGATGCCTTCAAGAGATGCTTTCAATGCGGATTGTGCGATGTGGTCTGTCCGTGGAATCGGGTGAGAAATTTCAGTATGCGCAAGCTCGTCAGGCAGGCGACTTTCGGTATGACGGATATTGAAAGCGAAGATATATGGCGTTGCACGACCTGCGGAAGATGCCCTCAGCACTGCCCCAGAGACGTCCAGCAGATACAATCCGGAATCGCCCTGCGCAGGATCGCTACGGAATATGGCGTTTTTCCTAAGGGGGTCCAGCCTATCCGTACCATCAGAGCAAGTCTGGTTGGCGAAGGGAACACCTTAAGTGAAGAACGGGCAAAGAGGGGGGATTGGGCGAAGGGGCTATCTGTAAAACCCTTCACCGAGGGGACGGATATTTTATATTTTCCCGGCTGCTATCCCTGCTATGACCCCAGATTAAAAAAGGTAGCTGTTGCCACAGCCACTATCCTAAACAAGGCAGGGGTTGATTTCGGCATACTGGGTCCCAAGGAGAACTGCTGCGGAGAAAGCATTCGAAAAACGGGCGAGGAGGAGTTATTCAAACGACTCGCTAGGGACAACATCAAGGCTTTTATCGATCATGGGGTGAAGAAGATCCTTGTTTCTTCCCCCCATTGCTTCCATACCTTCAAAAACGAGTATCCCGATTTTATGGTGAAATTTGAGGTGATCCATATCTCCCAGTATTTATTTGAGCTGATTCGAGAGGGGAGACTTGAGATTAAAAAAGAGTACGCCAGGAAGGTGACCTATCATGACCCCTGTTACCTGGGAAGACATAACGGCATCTATGACGAGCCCCGGGAGGTTCTTAAGAACGTACCCGGTTTGAACCTGGAAGAGATGCCTGAAAATCGAGTCGATAGCCTCTGCTGTGGAGCGGGAGGAGGCAGAGTTTGGATGGAGACTCAGAAGGGTGAAAGGTTTTCCGACCTTAGAATAGAGCAGGCTATGGGGGTCGGTGCCGAAGTCCTGGCTACCTGCTGCCCATACTGCATTACCATGTTTGAGGACAGCAGGATCACCATGAGTGTGGACGAAAAGATTGAGATCAAAGACATCACGGAGATCATACAGGAAGTCATTTAGAAGAGTTGTGGCTTTGGCTCGCGCGGATGATAAGGACAAAAATCCTGGTGAGAGGATAGAACGTGGAAACAGAACTGCTGAGAGAAAAGGTTCAACAACTACGGAAAGGTCGCGGAGACGGCCACTTTGGAGATGTCATGGTGGTGGGAGGCGGGATCAGCGGCATTCAGGCCTCGCTTGATCTCGCCACGGCGGGTTTCAAGGTCTTCATGGTGGAGAAATCGCCTGCCATCGGCGGGCATATGGCCCAGCTTGATAAGACCTATCCCACCAATGACTGCTCCATGTGAATTCTCTCTCCGAAACTGGTCGAGGTCGGCCGGCATCCGAATATAGAGGTTTTCACTTACACGGAAGTGGACGGGGTGGAGGGAGAAGCAGGGAATTTTAAGATAACCCTGACCAAGAAGCCCAGATATATTAAGGAGGACAAATGCACAGGGTGCGGCACCTGTGTGCAATATTGCCCGGTCCAATACCCTGATCCATTCAATCAGGAGATATCCAAGAATAAGGCCGTGCATATATATTTCGCTCAGGCCATTCCCCTGATCTCCTATATTGATCAAAGCTGTCTTTACCTGAAGGAGAAGAAGTGCCGTGTCTGTGAAGCGGTCTGTCAGAACAATGCCGTGGATCTGGAGCAACAGCCGGAGAAGATAGAAATAAACGTAGGGGCCATTCTTTTGTCTCCCGGCTATGAACCATTCGACCCCAAGGTAAAGGGCGACTATGGCTATGGAAAGTATGCGAACGTGGTCACCAGCCTTGATTTTGAGCGTCTTCTATGCGCCACCGGGCCCTACGAGGGGGAGATCCTGCGAGCGTCCGACAAGAGGCATCCTCATAAGATCGCCTGGATTCAATGTGTGGGTTCGAGACGAGTAACGCCGGGCGATAACAGCTATTGTTCCGCGGTTTGCTGCACTTACACCCAGAAACAGGTGATCCTGGCAAAAGAGCATGACGCAACGGCCGAGTGTACCATTTTCCATAATGATATTCGCTCATACGGAAAGGATTTTGAGCCATACTACCAGAGAACGGCGCAGCTTCCCGGGATCCGGTTTATCAGAAGCTACACATCCGTCGGTAGAGAGGTTCCGGAAACAAAAAATCTTGTGGTAAGGTATTCGACCCCCGACGAGGGCGTTAAAGAGGAAGAATTCGATATGGTGGTATTATCCATTGGATTGAATCCTCCTGTTGACGCAAAAGCACTATCGGATCGATTCGGTATCGATCTCAATTCCCACGGATTCTGTCAAGCCGATCCTTCCAATCTGATGGAAACCTCCAGGAAGGGGATCTTTGTAAGTGGTGCCTTCCAGGGGCCTATGGATATCCCCGAATCGGTTTTTACTGCCAGCGGGGCCGGGGCTCAATGCGGCCAATTCCTTGACTACCGGCGAGGAAAGCTCACCAAAGAAAGGGTATATCCGGAAGAAAAGGACGTTTCAAAGGAGAAGCCTAGGGTAGGGGTCTTTGTGTGTCATTGCGGGGCCAATATCGGAAGAGTCGTGGATGTCCCGTCGACAGTTGAATATGCCTTGACCTTGCCTAATGTGGCCTACGCTAAAGAACAGTTGTTTTCTTGCGCAACCAATTCTGCGCAGGAAATCACGGATATGATAAAAGAGAAGGGGCTTAACCGCGTGGTGGTCGCTGCCTGCTCGCCCAGGACTCTTGAACCGTTATTCCGGGACACCCTTCGGGAGGCAGGAATCAATCAGTATTTCTACGAAATGGCCAATATCAGAGAGCATGACTCCTGGGTCCATTTCAAAGAACCGGAAGAGGCGACTCAAAAGGCAAAGGACATCATCCGTATGTCGGTCGCGCGATGCGCCCTTTTAGAGCCGTTGCAGGAGATTGATCTGCCGGTCAACAAGACCGGGCTGGTGGTGGGTGGCGGTATCGCCGGCATGACGTGCGCCCTCTCCATGGCCAACCAGGGACATGAAGTTCACCTGGTGGAAAAGGACAAAGACCTGGGTGGGATGGCCAGGAGAATCCACACCACCCTGGAAGGATTGGATGTTCAGGCTTGTCTGCGAGATCTGGTGCGCAAGGTCTATCAGCACCCCCTGATCCATATCTATACGGACGCCGCGATTGCGGAGGCGACCGGTTATGTCGGAAATTTTATCACCAAGGTGATTTCGGACAGAGGGGCCACGGAAATCAAACATGGGGCCACGGTCATCGCTATTGGTGCGGAGGAATACAAACCGATCGAATACCTTTATGGACAGGATGAGAGGGTCCTTACCCTCCTGGAGCTGGAGGGGCGAATCGCCAGGAGAGAAGAAAAGGTGGTCAACGCCCAGTGCCTGGTGATGATTCAGTGCGTCGGATGCCGCAATGAAGACCGAAATTACTGCAGCCGGGTATGCTGTAGTCAGGCCATCAAAAATGCTTTGAAACTGAAAGAGATCCATCCTGAGATGGATATCTATATCCTCTTTCGGGATATGAGAACCTACGGCTTGAAAGAGGACTATTATCGGGATGCGTCCAACAAGGATGTCAAGTTTATACTCTGGGAACCCGAAAATAAACCTCGGGTAGAGGCCACAAATGCGGAAGGAAGGCCTGTCTTGAGGGTGACCGTGACCGATCCCGTTTTAAGAGAGGAGCTTGCCATCGATGCCGACATCCTTGCTCTAGCGGCTGCCGTCATACCGCCTGCAGCAAACCGGGAGATAGCGAAAATGTTCAAGGTCTCTCTGGGACCGGATGATTTTTTTAAAGAGGCCCATGTCAAATTAAGACCTGTCGATTTTTCCGCAGATGGGGTTTTCTTATGTGGGACTGCTCATTATCCCAAGCACATTTCGGAAGCGATCAACCAGGCGTATGGAGCAGCAGGACGGGCTTTAACCCTTCTCTCCAATGATGTCGTCACCGTCTCAGGCTCTATCTGCGAGGTGAATGAGAAAAAGTGTATCGGATGCGGGGCGTGCATATCCGCCTGTACGTACGGTGCTATAGAATATCATGAAACACGACAGGGTAATAAGGCTGTTGTTAATCCTGTTATCTGTAAAGGAGATGGTCTTTGTAACGCAAAATGCCCAACAGGAGCTATTTCACTCAAGCACTTCACCGATGAAGAGCTTTTAAGCCAAATTGATGCAGCGATTCCAAAGGAAGAGATTCTGCAACAACTTGATGCGTCGGTTGGAGATGTTTAGAAGTAAAAACATTACGCGAGACGGAATTACTTTAAAAAAGGTGAAAATGAATGGGTACAGGCCCTAAATTCAAGCCGAAACTATTAGGATTTGTATGTCATTGGTGAGCATATGGCGCGGCTGACCTGGCTGGAGTTTCCAGACTGCAATATACAACCGAAATCAAACTGATTCGAGTCATGTGTTCCGGCAGAGTTGACCTGGAATTTGTTCTCAAGGCGTTCTCAAATGGAATGGATGGTGTGTTTATCGGCGGATGCCGCCTCAATGAATGCAATTACGTTACTCATGGAAATTATCATGCGCTCAACATGGTGCTTCTATGTAAAAAGATCATGGAACACATCGGGATAAATCCGGAAAGGTTACACATCGAATTTATATCTGCCGGTGAAGGAATCCATTTTGCTGAAGTAATGAACGATTTTGGCAGAAAAGTTGAAGAGATCGGACCTCTCGGACAAAGCGAAGGAATCAATAAAAGCGAATTAAAATCCAGAGTTCAAGAAGTCATGAAGCTGATCCCTTACATTAAGATTATAAAAAGAGAAAAGCTTGCGTTACGTCTGGGCGGCCAAGACGAATATGACGCATTTTTCACTATTGATGAGGTAGAACAGCTGTTTAGTGAAGTCGTGTCGTACTATATCGATCCGGATAAATGCCAGGCCTGTATGATTTGCTTTAGGAAATGTCCCGTTGAGGCGATTTCAGGCGGCAAAAACCTGATCCATATCATTGATCAAGAAAAATGCATTAAATGCGGCACTTGCTTTGAAGCCTGTCCTCCCCGCTTTGGAGCGATCAAAAAGATTTCCGGCGAGCCTGTTCTGCCTCCACTTCCTGTAGAAAAGAGAGCCATAGTCAGAAAAACTAAAGAAAAATGAGAGAAATTCAACAAAGTCTCTTTTTCACCGGGTCAATTATTCCCTCTTTTAAACTAGTTGAAAGCAATAAAGCAAAACGTGGATCGTTTATTTTACCGGGATGGTCAGGCGTTTGAATCCGCAATAGACATGAATCCCTGATTGCTTGGACGGTGAGGCCAGGGTCATGTTCAGGGAATCGGCCAGTTCAACGGCCAGGGCTGTAGCGGCTGAAGAAGCCATGAGGAATGGGATTTTAGCTCGGGCCGCCTTTTGAACCATTTCGTAGCTGATTCGGGAAGACAGGATTAAAACCCCCGCTCTGTGGAGGGCACCTTTCAAAAAAAGCTTTCCGATGGCCTTGTCCAAAGCGTTGTGGCGGCCCACATCTTCGGCTATCGATAATAGTTCAAAAGTATTGGTATAGATCGCCGCGGCATGTGCAGTGCGGGTCCGCTGGTACACTGGTTGGAGATCCTTTAATGTTTCTAAACAGTGATAGGCTCTTTCCAGGTCAACGGGCCGACCGTCCGCCATGACCCTAACCATCTGTGAAAGATCTTCAACCAGTTCTTTTCCACAGATGCCGCAGCTGGTTTGGCTGACAAAACCTCGGCGTTCCAGTATTGGGGTTATGGCTTTTAAGCGGGCGGCGGTTACGGTGAGGGTCACCACATTCGTAGCTTCTCCTTCACAGAAAGAAATGTTTTCAATGTCGTCCGGGCTGTCGAGAATCCCCTCGGCCAGACAAAACCCGGCAATATGGGCAAGCTCATCCCCGGGGGTGCGCATAACTACGACATAGGGCTGGCCCTGAACCCGAATGGACAGGGGCTCTTCCTGGATCAGGTCCAGCCGGATAGAAGTCTTTACTTGTCCTTCCTGGTGAAGGACCGTTAAAGGGATAGTGTTATCTCTCAAGAATTCTCCCAAAACCTACCCCGTAAAAGTCATTTTATCCTCTCTGCCCGCCGATTGTCATCGTTTCTGTTCTCGCCATTTTCTTTATATCGTTCACTCTCAAATATACCATTAACAGCCATACGAGAATGATTTCCAGTGGATAACATAACGTTATGAATTCGTCTCCACAAACTGGGTTGGAGATCCGCAAGACGGAAATAAGGGTAAGTTATTGACTTCATTAACTCTAAGGTAACCGTTCACGGGGTTACTCAGTTTTTATAACCCATTGAAATCACATGAATTTTTAATATATCGTAACTATTTAAAATAATTGAAAAAATCGCTAGATTTTTGTTTTA
>Ga0066636_10000143_pt1 | contig 34820 bp, 25 predicted proteins | sample CryGeyCG2014_080_2_FD_62736 | JGI IMG/M metagenome (GOLD analysis project Ga0066636, IMG submission 62736) | Groundwater microbial communities from aquifer - Crystal Geyser CG07_land_8/20/14_0.80 | ecosystem: Environmental > Aquatic > Deep subsurface > Groundwater | place: USA: Utah: Grand...
ATAGTCAGAATCTCTTTCATTACGGAAGTCCTTTCTCATTTGGGGACTCCCAAAATACAACAGATACCTGACATTTCTATTGGACTCAGACCCTGACATTCTTACTGAGCTATTACACAAGAAATTCCTGGGGACATGAGCATGTCTGCACTTGACATTATCATTTTCGTCGTGCTCGTGCTCGCATTCTTCTGGGGGTTCCGCGAAGGAGCGATACGAAAAGTACTTTCGCTCGTCGGCGCCGTCGCCGGCATCATACTTGCCCTCCGCTGGTCGAGGACGTTCGGGCGGACACTCTCCGGTACTCTCGGGTCGGGTGAACTTGCCGGACAGATCATTGCTTTCATCCTCATTCTCGTCGCAGCCATGGCAGTCGCCAATCTTCTCGGACACCTCGCATCGCGCCTGACTCCGGGCATCATCCGCCTGTCGGACAGACTCGTCGGCGGCGCGATCGGCACGATCGAGGGGCTTCTCGTCCTCAGCGGAGCACTTCTCGTTCTCGCGCTCGTCGACGTGCCGGCAAAGGAGACGCAACAGGCCTCTCACCTCTATCGACCCGTCACGAGTTTCGCGCCGATGATCGTCCGGGTGATCACATCGGTTTTTCCGGAGACCAGGTCTCTGCAGGGTGCCGTGAATGATGAGCTCAAGAAGCTCACATCTCCCGGGTCGAAGGGGCAGTGATCCGGAATGCAGGAGACTCTTCTCTCTGCGGGCGGGAAGCTCGAATTCAACCTCGTTCTGTCGCGTGTCGCGCGGTACGCTTTGAGCGGAGCGGCGAAAGAGCGAATCGATGCGGTCCGTCCTTCCACTGAACGTGCCTGGATCCAGCAGGAGCTGGACCGGGTGAGCGAGATGAAGACGCTTGTTGAATCCGATGATGACCTGCCGATCGCGGATGTGAAAGATGTGCGGGGCGCCCTGCGGCAATCAACGATCGAAAACTCCATCTTGACTCCCCCCGAGCTCGTCGATATCGCCGGCGCTCTGCGTGCGAGCCGGCTGACCAATCACTACTTTCAGAAGCGCACAAACCGTTTTCCCCTCCTCAGCGTGCTGGCACGCGGTCTCTTCATCGACAGGGTCCTCGAGCATAACATCGATGCTGCGATCTCTGAAGGTGGGACCGTCAAGGATTCAGCGAGCCGTGCACTGGCATCGATCCGGCGGGAGATCTCGGTGCGATCCGATCACCTCCGCCGCAAGCTTGAGGCCATTCTCAAGGCTGTCTCGAGCGAAGGGATGACCCAGGAAGAGCTCATCACCGTTCGTGACGGACGAATGGTGATCCCCGTCAAGGCGGAGCACAAGCACCACGTCCCAGGGTTCGTGCACACAACATCGGCGAGCGGCGCGACGGTCTTCATCGAACCGGCCGAGACGCTCGAGATGAACAACGACATCCGCTCCCTCCAGTTCGAGGAACAGCGGGAAATCGAGAGGATATTGCGCGAGCTTACCGGCCAGGTCCGTCATGTCGCCACCGGGATCCTCACAGGGACGGGAATACTGACCGACCTCGACGTTCTCCACGCAAAGGCGAAATACTCGATTGAGATCCTCGGCTCTGCACCGCAGCTTGTCGAGGAGAATGCCATCCGCCTCCGCGATGCACGCCACCCGCTCCTTCTCATCAAGCACGGACTCAACGGCGTCGTGCCCCTTGCCTTCGAGATCGGATCCACCGTCCGGACAGCTGTGATCTCAGGACCGAACGCGGGAGGGAAGACGGTAGCCCTGAAAACGGTCGGACTCCTTGTGCTTATGACACAGGCGGGACTTCACATCAGCGCACATCCGGATTCGTCGGTGGGAGTGTTCGAGGAGGTGTTCGTCGACCTCGGCGACGACCAATCAGTGGAGAGCGATCTGAGTACCTTCAGCTCCCACATGCTCAACCTAAAATCGTTCCTGGCGAGAGCGAAGCCGGGTTCACTCGTCCTCATCGACGAGATCGGCGCAGCTACTGACCCGGCGGAGGGAGGGGCCATTGCAGCTGCCGTCCTCGAACGGCTTACAGCATTGGGGGCCCTGTCGATAGCGACGACACACCACGGATTCCTCAAGGCGTTCGCCGCAACGACAGAGGGGTTCATGAACGCCTCGATGGAATTCGATCAGAGCACGCTCCAGCCGACCTTCCGTTATTGTCCGGGCGTGCCGGGGAGCAGCTATGCACTTGAGATTGCCGGACGTCTCGATTTTCCTCGAGACACCCTAGGAAAAGCTCGTGAGCTCGTGGGAGAGAGAGCAAACCGCCTCGAGGTCCTTCTCTCTGAAACGGAGAGGAAATCACAGGAGCTTGAGGCGAGACTCAGAGAGGTTGAAAGGAACGAGACGCGCCTGCGGGGGCTTGTGACGCTCTACGAGAAGCGCCAGGAGGAGCTCCAACGTGATGTGAAGAAGATTCGAAAGGAGGCGCTCGCCGGAGCCCAGGAGATCCTGAAGAACGCGAATAGAACCGTGGAAGAAGCTGTGAGGCAGATACGTGACTCGCAGGCGGGGAAGGCTGAGACACAGGAGGCGAGAAAATCGCTTCGTGAGTTGAAACGATCTATCGAAACGGAGATCGGATCGCTCGTCGGAGCAGAGAAGGCAACTCCCACGTGCGAGCGCGGGGAGGAGGAGATACTCCCGGGTTCGTTCGTGACACTTCAAGGGTCGTCGAGGATTGGGGAGGTGGTCCAGTTGTTTGCCGATTCCAGAGAAGCCCTTGTTGCGTTTGACGCCCTCAAGGTGAGGGTGCCGGTGGCAAAGCTGCATGTCTCACGAGAGGAGCCGCCGCCGGGAGCCTTTCATTCGGGTTCCATTCTTGAGCCGCGCCAGCTGAGAAACGAGATTGATGTAAGAGGGATGCTGGCTGATGAGGCTGTAGCGGCGGTTGACAAGTTTCTCGATGATGCGTTTCTGGCCGGATTCCACGAGATTCTTATCATACACGGGAAAGGAACAGGGGCCCTCAGGAAACGAATCGCAGAGTACCTCCCGCGCCATCCAAGGGTTGCATCGTACCGGCTTGGTGAATGGAACGAAGGCGGATCGGGTGTGACGGTCGCGGAGCTGAAGTGAGACGCGGGTGCGTGATGGCGATACTTCGGATGAGTTGAAACATCCATTGCCAAAGGGGACAAGGTCTTGGGACGAGGGCTTCAGAAGATATTGATTGCAAACAGAGGTGAAATTGCGGTCCGGATTCTCAGGAGCGTGCGGCAGATGGGGATCAATGTGGCTGTCGTCTACTCGGACACGGATCGGTTCGCCGCGCATGTTCGTCTCGCTGATGAAGCGTACAGGCTGAAAGGGGAGAGCTCGAGAGAGACCTATCTCAATCAAGAAGCGATCCTGCGAATTGCCGTGCAGGCGCGCGTCGATGCGATTCACCCGGGATATGGCTTCCTCGCGGAGAACGCGTCGTTTGCCGAGGCGGTCCGCTCACACGGTATTGTGTTCATCGGACCCTCCACTGAAATCATCAGGTCGATGGGAAGCAAGACGGAGGCGCGCCGTCTCATGGCGAAGGCGGGGCTTCCGCTTGTCCCCGGGAGCAATGGTTCTCTCAAGGTCGGCACCGGTGCTGTCGGAATCGCCGAGCGGATTGGTTATCCGGTTCTCGTGAAGGCATCTGGCGGCGGTGGTGGAAAGGGGATGCGAATCGTGAAGCTCCCCGAGGAGCTCCTCGACTCGATGCAAAGAGCTGCGAGCGAAGCCCAGTCGTCATTTGGAGATAACCGTATCTACCTCGAGAAATACATCGAACACCCGCGGCACATCGAGCTTCAGATTCTTGCAGATGAGCACGGGACCGTCGTATGCCTCGGAGAGCGCGAGTGCAGCATCCAGCGGCGCCACCAGAAGGTCATTGAAGAGACGCCGTCAGCCTTCCTGACGGAGTCAATGCGCCAACGGATGGTTGAATCGGCTGTCCGGGCCGCTCGCGATCTCGGTTTTACAAATGCGATCACGATGGAGTTCCTTGTCGATCGGAAGCGCAATTTCTATTTCCTCGAAGCAAATACGCGACTCCAGGTGGAGCATCCGGTGACCGAGATGGTGACGGGCATCGACATGATCAAGGAGCAGGTGAGGATTGCGCAGGGGGAACCGCTTAGATTCACGCAGGACGAGATCATTCGTCGGGGGCACGCCATAGAAGCGCGTGTCTACGCCGAGGACCCATTTGAAGAGTTCCGGCCTTCGAGCGGGCGGATTCTTCGGTACCGTCAGCCCGCGGGTCCGGGCATTCGGGTGGACGGCGGGATTGCCGAAGGGTGCGAGGTCTCAGTGTTCTATGATCCTTTGATTGCGAAGGTCATTGCCTGGGGCAGCGACCGCGAAGAGGCGTGTCTGAGGCTCATAGGAGCGTTGGGGGAGTTTGAAATTGTTGGGGTGCGGCACAACATACCGCTGCTTCTTGCGATCCTCGGGCATCCAGGATTTGCCTCTGGCGCGATCGACACACACTTCATTCAGGACCACATTCGTCCTGATCGTCTGGGCGCGGAGAAGCTCCTTGATGAGACGGAGCTGGAGGCAGCAGCGGTCGCGGCGGCCGGTGTGTACGACGCCGCGATGTCGCGGTCTGTTGTTGGAGGCGGGGATCCTACAGGCAATACGAGGCAGCAGCGCGACAAGTGGATCCGGCGGCGGCTTGACACTACGACTTGACGAGGACTCAGCTCAATGGCCAACTACACAGTGCGAATCGGAAAGAGGAAGTTTGACGTCGAGTTCAGGAACGACGGCACGATTCTCCTGAACGGCGAGGAGAAGGACTGGACGTTCCAGATGATAGGGCCGCACCAGGCGGTCGTCTCCAGTCCGGTGAGAACTCGGGCATTCGTTCTCGCGGGACGCGAAGAGAACCGGGTGTTGCTGCATTCATCCGGGCGCGAAGCCAACTGTGAAGTCATGGATCAGCGTCTCGAACTGCTGCAGCGCGTTCGCGGAGCCTCGGCCGCGTTACAGTCGGTCTCGGAGATTCGTGCGCCAATGCCCGGGCTCATCGTCAAAGTGAAAGTGAATGAAGGAGAGTCTGTCCGGCCCGGGACGAACCTGCTTGTACTGGAGGCGATGAAGATGGAGAACGAAATCCGTTCCGTCCAATACGGCGTCGTCGAGAAGATTCACGTGAAGCAAGGGATGGCCGTCGAGAAGAATCAGCCGCTTGTGAAGTTGTTCAAGGTGGTTTGAGGTGACATGGATCGTATGGAATCAGAAGGGGGGGATGGCGCGAGGAGGGGTACGTGAACGGCACTCTGCCGCGCAACGAGTGGAAAGGCGTAATTTACATAATGCTCCTTATAGGCACATTGGATGGTGGTTGGGTTGCAGCGAGGCCGAAGTTTGCTGATCGAATTCGATTTCCGTATCGGTTCCCCCGGTGTGTTTGTTTTTTCGATATTGATTTGGTAACATTGGCCTATTCGGCTTTTCCCATTTTTGAGCGTTCCCGACTCACAAATAATAGGAGCTACAAATGAAGAGACGCTGGGTAACCCTCATCCCCATTGCGCTCAGCATCGCCGTCCTTGTTCTCGCCTCGGGGAACCTCATTGCCGGAGGCTACCAGATCAACGAGCACGGCGCCCGCGGCATGGCGCAAGGCGGCGCATTCGCCGCGAGGGCGCTTGATCCGTCGGCAATTTTCTACAATGCGGCGGGTATCGGATTCCTCAGCGGCGCCCACCTGCAGCTTGGCTCCACACTAATCTTTCCATCCACGACCTTCCGCGGCCCGCTCCAGTTCAACTCGAACGACGAGACCAAGCAGGTGAAGAACGTCTTCTACCCATCGACGCTTTACGGGACGTACTCGCTCGATGAGCAAGGCCTTGCCTTCGGACTCGGTGTGTTCAATCCGTACGGCCTCGGGTCGGAATGGCCGGCTGACTGGGTCGGCCGGGGCATCACGACGAAGATCACTCTGCAAACATTTTACATCAACCCGACGGTTGCATACCGGGTCCTCCCGAACCTCTCCATTGGTGCGGGCTTCGATTTCGTCTATGGAAACGCCGTCCTCCAGCGGAAGATTCTCGACTTCTCACCCGAGGGGGAAGTGAAACTTGACGGGAGCGGCACCGGCGTCGGGTTCAACGCGGGAGTCATCTACAAGCCGATTGAAATGCTCTCGCTCGGCGTCTCGTACCGAAGCCAGGTGAAGCTCAAGCTGAAGGGCACGACGACGTTTACCGTCCCGTCCCAGCTCCAGCCTCTTTTCCCCGGCGGCGATGCGAATGTGGAGCTGAAACCACCGGCAACGCTCTTCGCGGGCGTTGCGGCCACGCCCTACACGAGCGGGGATCAGAAGCTTACGGTTGAATTCGATTACCAGTGGACGGGCTGGAGTGCCTATGACACACTCTCGGTGAAGTTCGACCAGCATACAACTGCGCAGCAGGATCTCGTTTCTCCGAAGAACTACGAGGATTCGTACATGCTCAGGATCGGCGCCGAATATGAGTGCAGTGACTGGGCATTTCGTGTCGGGTACATCTATGACAAGACACCGGACCCGGACCCTTCGCTCGATCCGCTCCTCCCGGATGCGAACCGTAGTGACTTCAGTATCGGCGTCGGGTATAAAGTGACACCGAACCTGACGATCGATGCCGCCTACATGTTCATCGCGTTTCAGAACCGGTCGGTGCCACTCGGGACGACGATCATTGGATTTGATGGTGCCTATTCCTCGACCGCGAACCTCTTCGCCCTCAGCCTCGGATACAGTTTCTAAGGCACATGCACCGTCGATGTGAAAAGTGTGTGTCAGTGTTCTGAAGGACTCACAAAGATAGGGAGAACAGCATGCTGAAGATTGTGCGAATCCTGGTCATCGTCCCGCTCATCCTGGCGCTCGTGGCTGCGTTCCAGTCGTGCGAGAAGATGCCCGACGTCACCGCGCCGTCAACCACAGGGACAGCGAACTTTGTCTCGTATGTCGCCATCGGCAACAGCATCACTGCCGGCTATCAGTCGAATGCGCTCTTTGAGTCGGCCCAGCAGTACAGCTACCCTGCTCTCATCGCCAAGCAGGTCGGCATCGCGGACTTCCAGCAACCCCTCGTCACCGATCCCGGCATGGGCGGCAGGATCCGCGTGACATCGCTCGCCGGCGGAACGCCAACGCTGGTATATGATCCGTCGAGCGGGATACCGAAGAACCTCACACTTCAGCGGCCTTACAATAACCTCGGCATTCCAGGGAGTGTCCTCTGGATTCCCAATCCTCAGGGTCTGCCGCTCTCCGACCTGTTCGATTCAACCGACTTCGGATCGAAGTCGGCCCAGCGCTCGAATCCCTTCTTCCAGATCATCCTGAGGAACCAGGCATTCGGGAAGACAATCCTGAGGCAGGCGGCGGCTCTCCAGCCAACATTCATCACGTTCTGGCTCGGGAACAACGATGTCCTCGGCTACGCGGCCTCCGGCGGCGGATGGACAAACGGCATGAAGATTCTTCAGCCGACGCCGGGAGCGATGTTCTCGGCCCTCTATGCGAACGCGGCTGCAGCACTCAAGCAGGTCAATCCGAACATCCAGGTCGTCGTCGCGAATATCCCGGATGTGACATCGATCCCGTTCTTCACAACGGTTCCCGCCTACATCATCAACCCGCAGACCGGCCAACCGCTCCTCGGCGCCGACGGGCGGCCGGTGCACTGGCTCGGTGTGAATGACGGCGATCTCCTCACCCTCCGCGCACTCGATCTCACAAAGCAAGGGTATGGTGTTCCCGCTGCGCTCGGCGGCAGAGCCGTCCCGCTCCCCGACTCGGTCATCCTCGATGTGAGTGAACAGGCAACGTGCCGCACCGCCGTTGCGGCATTCAACGCGACCATCCAGACCGTCGCCGCACAGAACGGCTTCGGGCTCGTCGATGCGAATGCAGTCTTGGCCGGCCTGAAGACGAACGGGATGATCATCGCGGGACAGGAGTTCACATCAGATTACATCACAGGAGGGGTCTTCAGCTACGACGGCGTCCATCCTTCCGCCCGGGGTCAGGCGATCGTCGCCAACGAGTTCATCAAGGTGATCAACATCAAGTGGAACGCAAACATCCACTATGTCGACGTCATGTCGCTCCCGGGCGAGCCGCTTGGGAAGCGAGCCGTCGTCAAGGGACTTCCGAACATCCCCCGCGAAGTTGTCGAGCGGACGATTCAAATGTGCCAGCCGTAGGTGTCAGTGTTGTCGCTGTGGCAAGGCCCGCTCTCCAAGCGTGAGGAGCGGGCCTTCTGCTTTGAATTGCAGGCGTGAATGGGTACATTGGAGCTGCGTTCTTCGGCAAACGGTCCGGTGGCGCGGCCTCGCGGCTCCGTCTTGCACCCCACGAACCGACGTTCGTTCGTCAGACAGATGGTCTCCTCCCCCCCTTTCTCTCACCGACAACTGAGGTGTGCGATGCCTGAACTGAGACAGAGCAGAGTGACGAAAGACTGGGTCATTGTTGCCACCGACAGGGCCAAGCGGCCCCACGAGTTTCGGCTTCAACGATCGAAACGTGAGCTCCCGCCGCATGATCCCGCTTGCCCCTTCTGTCCTGGGAACGAAGGGAACACACCTCCCGAGACGTTCGCATACCGGGACGGCCTTGCTGCGGCGAACAGCAGTTCGTGGCGGATCCGAGTCGTGCCGAACAAGTTCAGGGCTCTCGCGCCTTCAGGCTCATTTGATCGGCAGTCCGTGAACGGGTTCTACCGGCGCATGGACGGCGTCGGTATCCATGAGGTTGTCGTCGAAAGCCCGCTCCACAATGTGTCGATTGGGACGATGCCGGGGAGCCAGGTCGAGGAAGTGTTTCTTGCCTACCGGGAGCGATACAACGCCATCTGGAAGGACGGCAGGTTCAGCACCGTGATCATTTTTCGGAACCACGGTGTCGCCGCCGGCACGTCGCTCGAGCACCCGCACTCACAGCTCATTGCCACGCCGATCGTCCCAACGCATATCCGGCGCCTGCTCGATGAGGCGATGCGCTATTTCGACGACCACGGGTCGTGCGTTTTCTGCGACACACTCGCGGTCGAACGCAGGACCGTCGAGCGTGTCATCCTGGAGACTGAGAATTTCTTTGTGTACGCACCGTACGCGTCGCAGTCGCCGTTTGAAACGAGCATCGTTCCGAAGAAGCACAACGCATGCTTCGGGAGTGCGAGCGAGCTTGAGACACGTGAGCTCGCCAATGTCGTCCGCCTCGTCCTCAAGAGAATGAATGAGAAGCTCAACGATCCGGACTACAACTACGTGATCCATACTGCCCCGTTCAAAGACGCGAACGAGGACTATTACCACTGGTCGATACAGATTCTCCCGCGACTTACGACGCAGGCGGGATTTGAACTCGGCTCCGGCATCTCGATCACGACGGCGGTGCCGGAGGAGTCGGCGAAGTTTCTTCGTGAAGAGAACGGCAAGACTCAAGGAGCATCCGCGTGACCGAACACCGACAAATGGAATCACCCAACGACACATCCTCGATCGCCGATGAACCGGTAGTGACCGTCGAGCTTGCACGGACGCACGGACTTACGGACAACGAATATGACCGGATCGTGAACATCCTCGGCCGCCTGCCGACGTATGCCGAGCTCGGGGTCTTCAGCGTCATGTGGAGCGAGCACTGCAGCTATAAGAACTCACTCGTACTCCTGCGGACGCTTCCCCGGCGCGGGAAGGGAACACTGGCCGATGCAGGGGCGGAAAACGCGGGCATCATTGACATCGGCGGCGGACTTGCCGTCGTCTTCAAGGTCGAGAGCCACAACCACCCTTCCGCCGTTGAGCCGTACCAGGGGGCTGCGACGGGTGTCGGCGGCATCATGCGCGATGTCTTTACGATGGGAGCGCGGCCCATCGCATGTCTCGATTCACTTCGCTTCGGTCCTCCGGACAGCGACCGGACGCGGTACCTTTTCGACGGTGTGATTCGCGGGATCGCCGATTACGGAAATAGCTTCGGCGTGCCGACGGTTGCGGGTGAGATATACTTCCATCCCTCCTACACGGAGAACCCGCTCATCAATGTGATGGCGGTCGGGATTGTGCGGCACGACCGTGTTATCAGCGCAGCGGCGAAGGGGGTCGGCAACGCTGTCATGTTGGTTGGTTCCTCGACAGGCCGGGACGGCATTCACGGTGCAACGTTCGCCTCCGCGGAGTTGAACGAAGAGTCAGAGAAGAAGCGTCCGTCGGTGCAGGTCGGTGACCCGTTTGCAGAGAAGCTCCTTCTTGAGGCATTCCTCGAGGCGATCAAAACCGGGTTCGTCGTCGCGGCACAGGACATGGGCGCAGCTGGCTTCACGTCAACATCATCGGAGATGGCAGCGCGAGCGAAAGTCGGAATCGAGGTCAACCTCGACCTGGTCCCGGTCCGGGAACAGGGGATGTCGGCGTACGAGATCCTCCTCTCTGAGTCGCAGGAAAGGATGCTTCTCGTTGTGGAAGCCGGCCGTGAGCAGGACGTGGAGAATGTGTTTGGGAAATGGGATTTGAACGCCGTGGTTGTCGGGCGCGTGACGGCGGAGCAGCGGCTGAGAATCCACTACAGGGGGCGAACCGAAGTCGATATCCCGCCGTCTGCCCTGGCGGCGGGGGAAGGTGCTCCGGTCTACGTGCGAGAGATCACTGAAAGGAAAGTCAAGGAATCGACGAGGAGCTGGGACGAAATTCCGGAGCCCGCGGACTATGGGAAGACACTTCTTGCCCTTCTCTCCCTCCCGGACATCGCGAGCAAACGCTTTGTGTATGAGCAGTACGACACGATGGTGAGGACCGACACTGTCGTGCAGACCGGAAAAGGAGACGCTGCCGTCCTCCGTATTAAGGGGACGAAAAAAGCACTTGCGGTGACGATCGACGGGAATGCGAGATACGTCAATGCGAATCCCCGGGCGGGCGCTGCACTTGCTGTTGTTGAAGCCTTTCGGAACATCATCTCCACAGGGGCTGAACCGCTTGGCATAACCGACTGCCTCAACTTCGGCAATCCGCTCGACACCGAAGTCTATTCTCAGTTTGCCGAGAGCATCCGTGGGATTGCAGACGCGTGCACCGGGCTCGGACTTCCTGTGACGGGAGGGAATGTCAGCTTCTACAACGAGTCAAACGGCGAGGCAATCATCCCGTCGCCGGTTATCGGAATGGTCGGGCTCGTCGATGACATGTCATGGATAGAAACAGCTCCGCTCCCTTCAGCGGGCGACGACATTTTCGTGACTGGTTCATGGTACAACAACTTGTGTGATAACTCTTGGGTCAACTCCCTGGGAGAAAAGGGTTTGCCCTCTCCGGTTGTGCCCGGATTCGACGGACTTCTTCGCTCGAAGAATCTCGTACTTCGAGCTCTCAAGGGAGGGCTTGTCGCCGCCTGTCATGATATCAGCGACGGAGGATTGGCAGTGGCCCTGGCCGAGATTGCCATCAACACTGACCTTGGTGCCAGTGTAAGCCTCCGTGCCTTCCCCGGCCGACTCAAGCCACATTCGATTCTCTTCTCCGAGCCGCAAGCGAACTTCCTTCTGCTTGTCCCCCCGCCCGCCAGATCCTCGATTGAAGCGCTTGCCTCCTCTGAAAGAGTTCCACTCCTCCATATCGGCACGCTCCAGCCCGAGGTCCTCGAAGTATCCGGCCTCTTGCGCCTACCGGTATCTCTTCTTCGCCGTACCTATCTCTCTTCTCTTGAAAAGCTGCTCGCGCATCGCTGAAAAACTCGGATTCGGGGGGTTTCCCCACCGCCTCCCAACAGACGACGTCAGTGGGGAAACAATATGACATAACATTTATTAGCGGTCAGGTGTCACATTGTCAGAGGCACGGTCCATTTACGAGGAATAAAGATATTAGCCTATCGTGCAGAAAGATACCGTCAGATGAGCGGCGACCATGGAAGCCGCGAAAGCATGTACCGGGAAGTCCCGGACTCTCCCCTACCCTTTCACACTTCCCAGCGTCAGCCCTGAGACGAGCCAGCGGCTAAGCAACAGGAAAAGCGTGACGGCGGGGATGCTGACAACCAGCGAGCCGGCGGCATAGAGAGCCCACTCGGTCGACATGCTCGACTCGAACTGCTTCAACCCGATAGGAAGAGTGTAGAGAGCGGAATCCTGAAGGATCTGCGCCGCAACAAGATACTCCGACCAAGCTGTGATGAACGAGAAGAGAGCCGTGATCACAAGACCGGGGGCCGCCAGCGGCAGAATGATCCGGTAGAATGCGAAGAACTGGGTCGCTCCGTCAATCCGGGCCGCCTCTTCAAGCGTGTACGGAATCGTATCGTAGTAACCTTTCATCTGCCAAACGCAGAAAGGCAGCGCAGTCGCTGTGTAGACGATGATGATTCCGATGTAGCTGTTGAGAAGTCCTAGCTTTACGAGCATGATGTAAAGCGGAAGAAGCAGCATCGTCGCAGGAAACATCTGCGTGACGAGAAGTCCTGTGAGTCCCGCCTTCTTACCGAGAAACTCGAACCTCGAGAAAGCATACCCAGCTGTCGACGCCAGAGCCACGCCTGTGAGTGTAACGATGACCGAGACAAGCGTGCTGTTGAGGAGCCAACGGAGAAACGGCTTCTCGACGAAGAGCTGCCGGTACGCGTCGAGCGTCCACCCCTGGGGGATGATTTCGAGAGAGGTCGAGAGAAGCCTGTTTGCGGGACGGAGCGAGATGCTGAAGACCTGGACAATCGGGTACAGCGTGGCGAGAGTGAAGACGACGAGAAACGTGTACGTGAGCAACATGCGAAACGTCTGCCGCTGCTTGTTGTGCTTCTTCACGTGTCGAAGCCTCAGTACGCCGATGCCGTGGCGTGCGTCCGTTTCATGAACGAGAGTGACAGGACAAGAAGGATGACGAAGATCACGACGGAAAGGGCTGCGGCATACCCGAATCGGTAGAGGTTGAAAGCAGCACGATAGACATACGACACCAGGATATGTGTCTGGTCTGCAGGCTCTCCCCCGTTGCTGATAAGCCACACGATGTTGAGGTTGTTGAACGTCCATACGATGCCGAGCGTGATCGCAGGGATCATCACTGGTTTGAGGAGCGGGAGGGTGATGCTCCGCGTCTTCTGCCAGGAGGTTGCCCCGTCGATGTCCGCCGCCTCATATAGCTCCCCGGGGATGCTCTGGAGTCCGCCGAGGGCGATGACCATCATGAAGGGGAACCCGAGCCAGATATTCGTAATGATGGCCGCAGCGAACGCGCCCGTCGGACTCTGGAGCCAGGGGATCGGGCTCAGGCCGAGATACTGCGAAAGGATCAAGTTGATCGCACCGTATTCGTAGTTGAACATGCCCCGCCATGTAAGCGCCACGATGAACTGCGGAATCGCCCATGGAAGGATGAGAAGTGTGCGGAAGATCGATCTTCCCTTGATCTGCTGGTTCAGCACGAGGGCGAGGAACACCCCGATGAGTACATGGAAGAAAACGTTGATCACGGTCCAGAGGATCGTCTTTCCGAACACTGTGTAGAACCCGGGCTCCGAGAACACCTTGCTGTACTGCTTGAGGCCAATTAGACTCCACAACCGAAAATGACGCAGGCTCATGTCCGAGAAGGATAGGAGCATGTTGTAGACGAAGGGATAAAGGACCACGGCGAGGAGGATGGCGGCCGCAGGAGCGGTGAAGGCAAAAACCAGTACTCTCTTTCGTGCGGCAGCGTTCATGTCGTTCGTATGGGTGGAACAGTGATAATTTATCGCTTTTCGCCTGAAAAGCAAACTTGAAGATGCCGCCAAGGAGCGCTATATTGGTTCGTCGCCCTGCGTTCAGGCGGAATGGACAACCGGCCGTCTACCCGCCGAGTTTACACTAATCCCAGGCCTGATTCGGGTATTCCGACCGTAGGAAGCGCTTCCACACCTCTCCCTTTGTGGAACTGGAAGACCTCTGTAAAATCTACAGCCTATCTGTAGAATCTACCTGCTCTTGGTGGTACCGGCACGGCATGTCCCGATGTTGTTTTCGATGAGCCCTCGCATCGCAATGTGAAACAAGAACTTAGGCTGATGTATATGAGGGATGCCGACGTAGCGTTTTTGGCACGCCACTTGTAGTAAGAAGAAGTAACTGCAAGGGGCCTGTTTGCCTGGCGTCCGAAGTCATCAGAGAAGCGGTCTACAGCAGTCTCGAAGAAGGGGTTGGCCATGAAAAATCTAATGAAGGTTGCCGGAATCGCCGTCATCGGCGCATCGCTTCTGCTCCTGATGAGCTGCTCGGGGATCGAAAATCCGACCGGAGTCCCCGCCTCTCCAGCAGTCGAGCAGTCGACGGCTCAGCATTCGGTCCACTTGATCTCGCTTCCGGAGCGGTTGAGCCTCGAGCGAATCCAGCCTGCAATCGGTTTCTTCACGGTCCAAACCGGTGGCCAGATTCATACGGAATACAGCTACCGGGTCCGCGGCGGGAAGTCCGTCACAGGCGATGTGAGTCTCGATGTGGATCCGAAGGCTGTGGATCACGACACGTTTGCGTTCATGGTTGTGAATGACGGGAAGCTGGCCATCGACTTCTATCCCGAAGGGATTCAGTTCGGCCGGCCGGCACATCTGAACGCACATTTCACCGGACTCGACTTCTCCGATGTTCCAGCGGGCGCTGTGGTTCAGCTCTACTACGGCAACGACGGGGCATGGGAGCCCGTACCTGCAGAGAGTGTTACCATCAATGCTGCGACAGGCGAGCTCGTCTGCGTCAATGGACTTATCTCGCACTTCTCGCGGTATGGGTTCGGTTTCTGAGATCTGACGAGTGACCAAGAGTATACGACCCTTTCTTCCTTCTACCTCCTGACCCGGCAGCAATCCTCCACCCTGCCGGGTTTTCATTTTCTCCCCACCACTGCAATCCCGGACCTGACCGCAATGAGGATCGGACAGAAGGCCTCTTCACGTTGCAGGACTTAGCACCCCTGGATCCTCCCATAGCCCATGTCCACACAACTTCCTTTCGAATGAACGAACTCGAGAAGATCTCTCCGGGATGTGAAGCGTTTCCGGTAACTTCTTGAACAATAGGGCGATAGACTCGGCATCCTGGGATCATACGGATGGGTTGTGGACAATTAAAGTTGTGTCGCGCCCCGATTGTTTGCCAGCGTCGTTTTCAGCACCGAAATGGAAGTCAAGACTTGACCTGCAAGAGAATGACGCATCGCCTCTCACTGAATGGACCGACGTGCCGGAGAACTTCACCCTCCGTGCGCGGGTAGGCTGTTCATTGTTTGTTCGGCTTCTGGATGAGGATCGTTCAGTTGGCAGGTCGTGCGCTTTTGAATGGCACTGACGGCGAAGAGGTGCGAGAGAGTTGAGAGCAGCGGCTGGCCCTTCGCGCATCTCCCCTGCGCACAAAGCATGGAAAGAGGTTCATGTATTTTGTGTAACTTCTGGTTGCGTCAGGAATAGCCGGCGTGAGTCAACAAACTGCTTTGCATGAAGCCTCTCTCCTAACGGACAGGTTCGCCGGGTTCGAGGTGACTCTCAGTGGCGAACCTGGCGGAAGACGCGGAGGAAATTCTCCCCGAGGATCTTCCTTACCTAAGCGTGTGCATAGCCGTGCTGGAGGAGGGCGAGCGTGAGCGCGGGAAACTTCGATACGTCCTCCAGTCCGCGGGCCGGGGGGTTCATTCCGTCAAAGTCAGATCCCAAGGCCACGTAGTCCACGCCGACGAGGCGGACAATGTAATCGATGTGCTGTATGACTGTCTGGATGTCAGCGTGGTTGTCGTACGAGAGAAATGACGGGTAAAACACGACACCGATCACACCCCCTCTGCGGGCGATGGAGACAATCTGGCTGTCGGTGAGGTTCCGGGTGTGGTGACGGAGAGACCAGACGCCCGAGTGGCTTGCGATGATCGGGTTTCTGGTTACCGCAAGGATGTCCTCGATGGTCTTTATTCCTGTATGCGAGACGTCGATAACAATGCTCAACGAGTCCATCGTGCGAATAACGTCTTTCCCAAAATTGGAAAATCCGACCGTTTCTGAGCGAGAGTCCCCTGCCGACACGGCCCAGGGCGTGCTGTCGTTCCACGTGATGGTCATTGCGGAAACGCCGGCGGCCTCCAGAGCTTTGAGATTCTCGAGGCTGTTCTCTATGGCGTAGCCTCCCTCCAGGAGGAGAACGCCAGTAATCTTCCCCTGCCCGTTCAATCCCGCGATTTCATCGGGTTTCCTGGCTTCTCCGAGGTCACCGGAATTCCTCGCCACCTGGTCTTCGAATGCGAGGATGATCCGACGGGATTCTGCGTACGCATCCGGATAGTGTTCCTGCGGAACGTAGACGGAGAAAAGCTGTGCATCTACGCCACCCTCCCGAAGGCGCGGAATGTCGGTATGGTTGACCGTGTGCCTCAGCCCGAGCTCATAGCCGGAGCCCATGATCTTCTCGAGAACGTCGTTGTGGAGGTCGATGACGAACGCTTGATCATGCACTGTGTGGAGGAAAATGTCAGCAGTCGTCCCGTCAGCCACGGTCACGCTGTCCGGTTCGTAGTCCCATCGCTTGGCCGTGATTCGATGGGCCCCAGAGACCTTGCCGAGGGAATGCAACGTAGAGATGCTGTGGGACAAGGCAAAGTCGCCGAGGCCTCCTCCTCCTCCCCCTCCCCCGCCGTCGAGCTGGACCATCTTCCTCGTAGCGCGAATACCGTTCGCCTCGATTGAATAGAACAGCATCCCCGCGGGTCCACGAGTGGACCACCGGATCGTGTAGCCACCGGGCGTGAGGAACGCGGCTTTCTCGTCAAGGAGCTGCCCGAGGCTGTTGTGGACCGCAATTCGCATTCGCCCGGCTGTTCGCACGGTGAATCCGATCACCGTGGACGGGTTGAAGGGATTCGGGTAGTTCTGCCGGAGGTCGACTCGATCGGGCGCCGCCGAAGTTCCGTCAACAAGCGACGTCTTGAATGTGAATGACCAGAGCCCGTTCGCATCTGAGGACACGCTGTCCCTGTCACCGCCGGTCGTGTCAGAAATCTCCACGATCGCACCGGCGACAGGTGCACGGGTCTTCGCATCACGGACGCTTCCCGAGATTGTGACGTCCTCGGCGTGCACGCGCGTCGAAACGAACATGGAGACGAACAGCGCGGCTGCGAGAACGAGGGGCGCACCGGCAACATGAAAACGCCTGGCCCGAATGGACGGGCCAGGCGCCGCGAGTCGATTCATCATCTCTTGATCGCAATCCTGTGTCGATTGTCTACAGCGTGAAGCCCAGCGAGAATTTCTGGACAGATGAGAGAATGCCGAATTTCTCGAACGAATAGTCGAGCCGGATGTTCTGACCGAGGAACTTCGCGCCGTTGATCCCGATGCCGAGCGCAAATGACTCGTCATCGTAGTTCAGCTTCACACCCCCTCTGAGGGCGAGGAAGTCGTAGAGGGTTATCTCCGTCCCGATGTTGTAGTGCTCCGTGTTGTCATTCGGGTGGACGAGGTCGCCGATCACGCGGACGCTGTAGGTCTCCGTCGAGTATGGAACCGCGCTGAACGACGCGCGGAACGTCACGGGGAGCGGCGTCTTCTGGAAGTCTTTCTGAAGCATGTTGTCGCTGTAGTCGATGTAGCTCCCTGACATCCCTTCGATATCCGGACCGAAGTTCTGCAGGGTGAGTGCGAGTTTCGCGCCCGCGAAGCCGAGGTCATATGCGCTCCCAATGTCGAACGCGACCGCTGACGAGCTGTGCCCTGCGTACGACTCCCGGATGAATTTTCCCTGCACGCCGATCGCGAGCTTGTCGGTGATCCGCCGGGCGAAGGCGACGCCGAACGTGAGATTCGACATTGTGTACATTTCTCCGGTGCCGTTCTCCTGTTCGACGGTGGTCACCTCCTCATCGGCGCTGAATCCGGCTCCGTGGATTGCGATGACACCCACATCGCCGAGGCGGTAGGCCCCGGCCGCAGAAACGAACTTCAGTCCGGCGAAGTACGGGATATATGCGAATGCGACATCCCCCTGTGCGATGCTCTCAATGCCGGCGACGTTCGTGTAGACGGCGGACACGTTGTCGACGACCGACGCGGCCGCGTACCCGAGGGCGGACGCCCGCGGGTCAAAGTTGATCTTGAGGAACTGTGCACCGCTCGTCCCCACCTGTCCGAACTGCTGGGCGGCGACGGGGAGAGCGAAGACGAGCAACAAAATGAAGATCTTTTTCATATCGCGTCCCCCTATCGGATAACCGTGAAGCGGCCGGTGAAGCTGCCGGCATCGGATTCGACGACGTAGATGTAGATACCGGAGACGACCTCCTGGTTGTTCTTCGTCACAAGGTCCCACTCTGCGACGCCCGAGAAGTCCCCGGTAATAGCGACGTCGCGGCTCGTGTAGACAACATCGCCGCTGCCGATGGTTTTCACGAGGTCTCCGGCGAGCGTGAAGATGGAGATCATCGCCCCCAGCGGGAGATTGATAAACCGTATCCGGTTCACCCAGGGGTTCGTCTCGATCGGGTTCGGGTTGTTGAATTTGCTCGAACCGAGGAACGGGTTCGGCACGACTCGGATCTTGTTCGTGTTCTCGGCCGGCGGGTTGTTCGCCATGTAGATCTTCGTCGTCGCACGTCCGCGGCCGATCTGGTTCTCAAGCCTGCCGATTCCGAGGAGCGAATCACCTCTATCGAAGGCCGTCACAGCGTAGGTGTAGATCATACCATTGAGGATGCCGCGGTCAAGGAACCTGTAGAGCGTGTCGTTCTCTTCCACCACCGGTTCGGGCGGCCACGGCTTCACAAACGGACGGCCCAGCCACAGGCTGTCCTTCACACGGTCGAGCTTGTCCCCCTCGATGTAGACGGCGAGCGTGTCCCAGATCGGATTGCCCCCTGCATCCTGGCGTGTACTCTTGTAGACCGCGTAGCCTGCGAAGTCGCGGAGCCCGGTGAGCGGATCGGCACTGTACTCCGAGTTCCTCCTCCACTTCAGTTCCACGGACGGTATCCCAGCCGCATCGACGGAATTCTTGATGGTGGTGAGCGGCTCGTCAGGCGCTGACGGTGCCTTCGAGTAGTTGCCGTCGAAAAGGGACTGGGCAACCTGAGAATTCAGTGTGCAGCCTGCCTTCCCATAGCCGATGACCCATGCGATCACAATGTGGATCGAGTCACCGGCAGGGATCGTAAACGGTCCGATGCCGAAAATCCCGCGGTAGTCCCGTGTGACCGTTGCATTCGGCGCGATTACGCTTCCCTTCAGGAATTCATACTGCCCGGTCGTCGAGAGGGGCTCGTTGTACCGGTAAGTTGGCGAGAAGATCGTCGGTTGCCCAGTGTAGTGTCCTCCAAAGTGTGCGCTGTCAGCCTTGAGGAGACGAGCCCCGATGTAGCCCGGTGATCGGAGCACGCCTGTGACGGGATCGGGGTTGCCAGTGTCGTCCCCGGGGACAGTCGGGTTGTCGCCGTCGTACAGGTAAAAGAGCTTGTTATCCGGATCGAAGGCGACGAGGTCGTCCCCGTCCCACAAGCTCGACTCGGTGTTCGATCCGTTGAAACCGGAGACGTCGGCATCCATGCGGAACGCGACATAGACACCGTTCAACGTCCTCCGCACTATCCCCTGGCTTGTCGAGTCGCCGACGTTCTTGATCCAGTAGTCGCAGATAATGAAGTCGTCGTTGTATGACTGGTCCCACGCATACGTGTGCTCGATGATCTCGACGCCGAGATTGTGATGGCCCGGGCCGGGGTTCGGCGGGTTCACGTCGGTGTAACGCGTATAGGTATCCTCCGCCGAAAGGGCGCCCGTGGAGCGGGTCTTCACGTGGATCGAGTCGAGGGGACGGAAATGGTTGTACTCACCACACGATACGTAGCCCACGCTGTCGATCTGTGCCCCGATCCAGATCGAAGTGAGCCATCCGTAGATATTGCCGCTGCCGCCCGGCCACTCGAAGTTCGGCTCGACGTATTTCTTGTCGCCGTAGAATCCGTAGTTCGTCACCTGTGTCCAGAGCGATCCGACCTTGTGGCTGAATCCCCTGGGCTGGATGTCGGCCGCCGAGGCGGCCTTCGGCAGCGCCGACGTGGTCCCGTCGTCCTTCATTGCGAAGGCGAGGCTTAGGAACCCCGCGGCCGCGATCACTGCAAATGAGAGAATTCTTTTCATCGGGCCTCCGTTACATCTGGACTTCGAAGCCGAGCCGGTAGACACGCGGCGGGCTGTATGTTTGCGGATCAAGGTAGGGTCCTCTCGGGTTCCCGGTTTGCTCGAATATGATGAGTCCCTCCCTAGCGCCGGCGATATACTCGACGTTCCTCCAGTTGAAGAGGTTCCTTACTTCGCCGAGGAACGACAGGTCGATGGACGAAAGCGCGAAGGTCTTGCGGAGCCGGAGGTCAACGTTCTTCGTCCACGGCAGCCGCCCGTCGTTCCTCAGCGCGAAGAGGGGAAAGACATCGCGCGTGTTTGTCGTATAGGGATATCCCGACTGCGCTGTGAAAATGAAGTCGAGCTCCGCCGGTCCGATCAGTCGCTCGAGCGGACTCCCCATGCTGCGGAGGATAATGTTGGCGTTGATGCGGTGACGGATGTCCCACTGGAGCGGATCAAGGCGCCGCGGTACGATCTCGCCGTTGCTCCGGAAGACCGAAGACGAGCGACCGTTTGCGAAGGCGTAGGTGTAGTTGATCATCCCGCCGATCGGTTTGAGGCCCAGGGTCTCGAGTGTGACCTCGATGCCTCGGACGTTTGCATAGTCCAGGTTCATGAAGACCTGGTAGAGCTCAGTTGCTCCCGGGACTGCGAAATCATTTGCTCCAACGAGGTTTGTGATGTCCTTGAAGTACCCTGTGAGACTGAACCGGATGTCGTTCGCGAAAAGATGTTCCCAGCCCATCTCGTAGGAGACGGTCTTCTCCGGCCTCAGGCTCGGGTTGCCGACATCGACGTTCGTTGTGTACCGGAAGTTGAGGTTGATGTTTTCGTAGAGGTAGCGGAAGTCGGGCCGCTGGAAGAAATGTCCGTAGTAGAAGTGGATCTTGTCCCGCTCCGTTATCGGGTGGGAGATGCCGATCCGCGGGCTGACCTGCCATCGCGGACTGGGCTTGTTCGCATCGGTAAGCGCGGCGCGCTTGACCGGGTCGGCAAGGTCCGCGGGGTCCGCAGGGTAACGGACGGGTGCGCCGAATCCGTTAGGGTCATAGTAGTCGAGGCGGAGACCCGCGTTGAGGATAAACCCGTCACGGACCTCAATCTTGTCCTGGACATACGCCGCGAAGTCGTACAGGTCCGCCGCCCATATATCGAGCCTTGGGTTCGTCACTGATTCGAAACTAACCTTGTCAACGTTCCCGCCATTGTAGTTGAATTCAATCCCTGACTTCAGGAGGTTGTGGCGGTCGAACTGGTTCGAGTAATCCGCGCGGAATGAATACGTGCGGGCGGTCTGATCGAACCACCATCCCTCATCCCCGGAATAGTACCAGTAGCTCTCTGTGAAAAGCCTGTCCTGGTACCCCTTTGTCGGGAACGGGTTGCTGCTGTTGTCAATCCACTGAAGCTCTTCGGTGACATTCCCGTTCTTGTTCCGGTCGTCGACGTCCTGGACAGTCTCGTGAAACCTGGTGTAGAATTCTGAGAGCTTCACTTCGAGGAACGAGCTCGCACTCAGGTTCTGCGTCCACGCAACAGCGACGTTGAAGCTGTTGTTCGTCGGGATCGAAATGTGTTTCTGCATCCCCGCCTGGTAGATGTTCCTGACCTGACCGTACTTCTTCCCGTCGAACGCGATCGAATCTGTAGGGTCCGTAACACTCGGGGAGGGGTAGTTCCACGGATCGACGACGAAGATGTACTGCTCCAGGATTCCGCCGCTCACCGGCCGCTGAAAGAGGTCGTACTGGTATCCTTCGCTGAGCGGACCATAGCGCGAGTACCGATGGTAGTAGCCGTTGCTGGTCGACCATGAGCGGAGGCCGCTGAGTTGGATCCGCGTGTCACCCCGGATGACGGTCGCCTTTGCCTGGTAAGATTCCTTGTAGAAGTCCTCGTGCGGGAGGAAGTCCTTCGTCTGCCATGCGACATCCGCCGAACCGTTCAGCGCGAACCTGAAATCGCCGACCGTCAGGAGCGGCGATGCGAGAAAAGCCTCGAGGTTCTTCCAGTCGGGCTGACCATCGCCATACTCGTCCGGGATCCATTTCATCTTCGACCACGGGAAGTCGGACGTCCGTGCCCGGAACTTCCCGGCGAGCTTCGAACCGGGGTCGCGTGTGAGCGTGTTGACGACGCCGGACTGCGCGTTGCCGTACTCGGCCTCGAATCCTCCTGTTGAGACCTGGATCTCCGAGACGCCGAGCTGTGGCAGGTTCGTCGCGAAGCCGGCAGTGTAGCCGGTATAGCCGTTGATGGCACTCTTCACCTGGATACCGTCCACGAGGAAGAGGGCTTCGTTAAAGCGTCCGCCGCGGAAGTGGCTCCCGTTAACGCCGGCCTGAAGCTGGACAACTTCCCGGAAGTCATCGACCGGCATCATGCTGATTACGTCCTGGTCAACGGTATGCTTCGTCGACGTAAGGTCCTGCTGGATGGCGGGGCGCGTCGCCGCGACGACGACCTCGCCGACTCTCACGTCACGCGACTCGAGGATGAAGTCGACCGTCGAGGTCATGTCGATAATGACCTTCACACCAGAGACACCCCTTGCGGCGTAACCGACCGCAGAACCACGGACGGTGTACGTCCCGACCGGGACGTTGATCAGGAAGTAATTCCCCCCCGCATCGGCCGCCGCTCCCATCGTCGTCCCTTCAATGAACACGTTCGCAAATGGGATCGGCTGGCCTGTGACCGCGTCTGTGATCCTTCCCGCGATCTTGCCCGTCGTCCCTGCGAGAAGAACCTCCACAGACAGTAGAAGCAAGAAAGCAAGTTTTCTCATGCTGCCCCCATTTGAGGTTGAAAGAAGAACAACCGGCCCCGCACGCTGCTCAATCGAACCGCTGCCCCGTCCGCAGCTACCCGAAGTTAGCACCAATCTTCTAAGAAGTCAAGGGGCTTCTTCGGGAAGACCTCTTCGGATTTCCCTCTTTGGCGAACGCCAGGTCTGGCGCGGGAACTATGATCCGCCGGCTTCCTTCCTCCGACAAGGGAAATTCGGCGGGGGTATCGCGTGTCTGCACTCAGGCGGACCAGACGTCGCGGTCCAGGCTTCGGTACTGTATTGCCTCGCTGATGTGCTCTGTGCGTATTGATTCCGTCGCGGCGAGATCCGCAATAGTCCGCGCGACCTTCAGGATTCGATCGTACGCCCGGGCCGAAAGGCCAAGCTTCGTGATCGCCAGCTTGATCAGCTCCTCCCCCGCATCGTCGAGCCGGCAATATTCGCGGATGTCCTTCGATTGCATGTCGGCGTTCTTGAAAAGCCCTTTCCTCCCTCTAAACCGGTGCTGCTGGACCTTCCGAGCGGCCACGACACGTTCGCGCACGCTCGCCGAGGGCTCACCGGGACGCTTCGTTGCGAGGTCGCGGTAGTTCACGGCAGGCATGTCGATATGGATGTCGATCCTGTCCATGAGCGGTCCCGAGATCTTCGACCGGTAGCGCTGCACAAGTGGGACGGTGCAGCTGCACTCATGCGCCGGGTCGCCGTAGTAGCCGCACGGGCACGGGTTCATCGCACAAACGAGCATGAAGTTCGCAGGGAAGTCAAGCGACATCCTGGTGCGACTGATCGTCACGTGCCCCTCTTCGAGAGGCTGGCGAAGGACTTCAAGCACATTCCGTGCAAACTCAGGGAGTTCATCGAGGAAGAGGACGCCGTGATGGGCGAGCGAGATTTCGCCCGGACGCGGTACGGCGCCACCCCCGACAAGGGCAGCGTCGGAGATCGTATGGTGCGGAGATCGGAAGGGCCGCACGGCGATAAGTGCGGTATCGGGCGGAAGAAGTCCGGCCACGGAATGGATTTTCGTCGTCTCCAGCGCCTCGTCAAGGAGCATCGGCGGCAGGATGGTCGGCAGCCGCTTTGCAAGCATGGTCTTGCCGGAACCGGGAGGTCCGATCATGATGATGTTGTGTCCGCCCGCGGCAGCGACCTCGAGCGCACGCTTTGCATGCTCCTGCCCCTTCACATCGGCGAAGTCAACGAGTGCACGCTGCTCCTGCGCGAAGATTCCGGCGAGGTCGACGTGGAACGGCTGTGCGGATGAGTGCCCCCCGTTCAGAAAAAGCGCGGTCTCGGAGAGGGATGACATGGGGAAGACATCAACTCCCTCGACCATGGCCGCTTCCATTGCGTTCCCCGAAGGGAGAATGATGCCGTTGAACCCCTTTCGCTTCGCCTCGAGGGCGATAGGAAGGGCCCCGTGAATCGGCCGGAGCCCCCCGTCAAGCGACAGCTCACCGAGAACGACGAATCTTGTGAGAAGGTCAGGCTGCACCTGTCCCGTCGCCGCAAGGAGTCCGATGGCGATCGGAAGGTCATACGACGAACCCTCCTTCTTCACATCGGCGGGGGCGAGGTTGATCGTGATCCGTTTGTTCGGAAAAATGAGGTGGGAATTCTTGACCGCCGCAATGATCCGCTCCTGGCTCTCACGCACGGCCCCGTCCGGAAGCCCGACGAGGTTGTAGTGGAAAATTGCGTTCTCGACGTTGGTTTCAACCTCAACGAGGTATGCGTTGATCCCGCACGTCGCGCTGCTGATGACTCGCGAAAGCATCCGTCCGTCCTCCCTCCGGGGGGCTGCGAACAAGCGTGTGCTTCACGCCCCCGCGCGGATTTGGAGGCGGCTCGGTAGAGGCAAGTAAGTTCAGGTCCCGGCCGGGAGGGTCTCCAGCCCTTCTTCCCCGATCCTCCCTCACAAGCGCAGGCCAGTGACGACCGGAACGGTCACGGCATCCCTGCCGCGCAGCGGTATGCTACCGGCACCGATGCAGAAAATCCAGCCGATCCATCAGCTCCTCCATCGGCATAAGGAGCTTTTCCCTCTCGAAGATCGATTTCCTCCGGTCAGCAAATACGACCTCGAAGTCCTTGCTCATGACGATTGCTTCCTCGGGGCACACTTCCTCACAGAAGCCGCAGAAGATGCAGCGGAGCATGTCGATCTCAAAGACCTTCGGACGTCGTTCCTTCTCGCGGGAAGTCTCCTCCGCCTGAACGAAGATCGCGAGTGCCGGACACACACGGGCGCAGAGGCCGCAGGCAACGCAACGCTCCGTGCCGCTCTCGGAGACGAGGACGGGACGCCCGCGGAATGCGCCTGTCGGTTCCCAGCGCTCCTCGGGGTACTCGCGTGTGAACTTCGGCCTGAACATCTGACGGAGCGTGAGTGTAAGCCCCTTCACGATTTCGGGGATGTATGCCTTCTGCCAGACGGAGAGGTCCTTCCTCCTGATCGGCAGGGTGCGCCCGTTCTTTAGTTCCGTGGTCCGTTCTCTCATCTGTTGGAGCCCTTAGAACAACGTGATCCAGAGTGCCGTGCCGAGAAGATTCAGTAGCGCGAGTGGCAGCATCACCTTCCAGCCGAGGTTCATGAGCTGATCGTATCTGAAGCGCGGGATGGTCCACCGCACCCAGATGAAGAAGAAGAGGAGGGCGACGACTTTCACGACAAAGCTCAGCACCTGAATGATGGAAACCCAGAATGCGGGGAGTCCGAACGTCTCGAGATACGGAAACTGCCATCCGCCGAGGTAGAACGTTGTGATGATGCCGGCAGCCGTGATCATGTTGGCGTACTCGGCAAGGAAGAAAGCACCGAACTTCAACCCGCTGTACTCGGTGTGGTAGCCGCCGACAAGCTCGGGCTCCGCTTCGGGGAGATCGAACGGAAGGCGGTTCGTCTCCGCGAAGGATGCGACGAGGAACGTAATGAAGCCGAGGGGTTGGAGGAAGACATTCCAGTGCCAGCCCGACTGGGCGGCGACAATCCCGCCGAGGCGGAGCGTGCCGGCGATGAGGAGGACACCAAGGAGCGAGACGCCCATCGGCAGTTCATAGCTGATCATCTGTGCTGACGAGCGCATTCCGCCGAGAAGCGAATACTTGTTGTTTGAGGACCAACCGCTCAGCGTGATGCCGTAGACGCCTATGGAGGAGAGCGCGAGGATGTAAAGAATGCCGACATTGATGTCCGCGATGACGAGCGGAATCTCGCGTCCGAAAAGGTTGATCGTGTTGCCGAATGGGATCACCGCATAGGCACTGAAGGCGACGGCAAGGGAGATGATCGGCGCGAGGTCGTGGACCGTGCGGTTCGCCGCCGTCGGTGTGATGTCCTCCTTGAGGACAAGCTTCAGCACGTCGGCGAAGGGTTGGAGGATTCCCTGCGGACCGACGCGGTTGGGGCCCAGCCGGTTCTGGATGAAGCCGGCGATTCGCCGCTCAAAGTAGACGAGGATCGCGCACGAGAGGAGCTGGATGCCCATCACGACGACGATCTTGATCAGGATGATAAGGTAGTCCATCATAGTCTCGCACTGTTACGAGCGTGCCGCAGATGCAGCGGCTGCGGAGGCTGGTGAGGTGACTCCGCCTGTAACACCGAGCGATCCGACGCGCTGGAATGTGAGCCCGTGAAAGAAGTCGACCTTCGATGCCATCTCGGCGAACACATCGTCGACGGTCTCGAACTTCCATTTAGTTCCCATGGCTGCCGCGAGGTCGGCAAGGATGCGCCACGACGGACGTGCATCGCGCTTCGCCCCTTGCGCCCATTTGTCAAACGGTGATGAGAACTTGTCCCATCGGCTCAGTGTAAACCCCCCGAGCTGCCGGTCCTCTTCCTTCGTTGCAACGGCGGGGCGGATCCTCTGGACGTGCCCGTCGAAGTTCGTGAAGGTCCCGTGCTTCTCGGCGAACGTGCTCGCTGGGAAAACGATGTGCGCGAGCTCGGTTGTCGCGCTTGTGTTCGTCCCGTGGACGATGAGGAGCTTGAGCATCGGGAGTACCCCGACAAACTCGGGGGCCGCAGCGATGTCATCTTCCAGTGCGTAGAGCGCCTTGATTGTGCCGGAGCGGATGCCGGCCGCGATCTCGACCGTGCGCGATCCGCCTGCGGAACGCTGTACACCCACCGCACGCGCACCGTGGGAGTTCGGTGTCTTGTCGGCACGGATGAGAAAACTGTCCTCGTCTCCAACGACAACATGGGAAAGGAAATTGAGGTTATCCGTTGACAGCACAGCTCGCGCGAACTTCTGAAGGAGGTAGTTGTCTTCGTTCGTCGCGTACGCGGAACCAAGAACGGCGATCTGCGACGGCTTGAATTCACGGAGGCGTCTGGCGCTGTTCCGGATTGCCTCCCCCCACGAGGCCGGCACCTGGGCCCCGTCTTTCCGCACGAGAGGACACGCGATCCTGTTGCGTGCGTTCACGTGCGTGAAGGAGGTGAGCCGTCCCCGATCGCACATCCAGTAGGAGTTGACGCTCTCGTTGTGCCGCGGCGTGAGACGCAGGATCTCGTTGTCCCTGACCCAGATATCGATACTGCACCCGCGGGCACAGCCCGGGCAGACGCTCGCCGTTGCGGACATCTCCCATGTGCGCGACCGGAAGCGAAAGTCGCGGCTCGTGAGAGCGCCGACGGGGCACAGGTCGATGACGTTCATTGAATAGGGGTTGTCGAGCGACTCCCCCGGGAAGGTCGTGAGAGTCACGTGATCGCAGCGCTGTGTAAAAGTCAATTGATGTTTACCCACAATCCCCTCAGTAAAGCGGATGCAGCGAGAGCACATGATGCAACGCTCCACATCAAGCATCACGCGGGGACCGAGCTCGACCCTCTTAGGCTTGTGGACCTTGTCCTCATCGAAACGGCTCGTCCCTGTGCTGTGCCTGTATGCGTATTCCTGGAGTTTGCACTCCCCAGCCTCGTCGCAGATCGGGCAGTCGAGGGGATGGTTGATGAGGAGGAACTCCATGACCGCCTCGCGCGCGCTGCAGACACGCTCGTTGTTCGTGTGGACGACCATGCCGTCCGCGACCTGCGTTGCACAGGCGATGACAAGCTTCGGCGTCTTCTCTACCTCCACCAGGCACATCCGGCAGTTGCCGGAGACCGAGAGCTTCGGATGGTAGCAAAAATGGGGAATATCGATGCCGCGCGACCTCGCGGCTTCAATGATCGTCAGAGATGGATCAACTTCAAAGTGAGCCCCGTCGAGTGTAATCCTTGCCATGTCCCTTCCAGAATGTGGTGGTCCGCCGAAGCCGGCTCAAGACTTTTTTGAATAGGCCTCGAGGGCGAGGCGGATAAGCGACAGAGACCTCCTGAGGTCCTCACCCTTCAACGTGAAGGCGATCCGCACTTCATTCAGCCCCTTGCCGGGCGTGGCGTAGAAGCCCTGCGCGGGGGCGAGAAGAACGGTTTCCTTCTCATGCTCGAATTCTTCGACGAGCCATCTTGCGAAATGCTCCGAGTCCCTCACCGGAAGGCCGATGACGATGTAGAACGCGCCTTCCGGCCTGTAGAAGGTCGCACCCGGGATTGACCTCAGCTCTTCATAGACGAGGTCACGCCGCTTCCGGAATTCTTCAACAATCGGAGCCGTGTACCGCGCCGGAGATTCAAGAAGCGGTACGAGGGCAAGCTGCTCGAGTGTGGCGACGGACAGGCGCGCCATGCCGAACTTCAGGGCGGTCTGGACCACCTCTGCATTGTGGCTTGCAAGGACGCCGATGCGGGCGCCGCACACGTTGAACCGTTTCGAGCAGCTGTCGAGCAAGACGGCCCGGTCCCGGATCTCGGGAAAGCTCATGACGCTGATTGCGGGGGCGTCGAAGGCAAATTCCCGGTACACCTCGTCGGAGAGGAGGAAAAGGCCGCGGCGTCCCACAATCTCGACGATGCCCTCAATCTCTCCACGCGTGTAGATGGTCCCCGTCGGGTTCGCGGGGTTGCACAACAGGATCGCGCGGGTCCGCGGCGTGATGTGGCGTTCGATCTCGTCTGCCGGAGGGAGGTGGAACCCGTTCTCGATCGAGAGAGGAACCGGCCGCAGGTTCACGCTCGCCAGCGTCGCAAAGCCGTTGTAGTTCGTATAGAACGGTTCAAACACGATAATCTCATCGTCTGGATCGCACACCGCAGACATCGCAAACACGATGGCCTCGGATCCACCCGCGGTGATTACCATCTCGCTCTCGTCAATCTCGATACCGTTCTGCCGGTAGTACGATTTCCACGCGGTGAGAGGAATCGGCAGACCGTTCGACGGCGCATACGCAAGGGTTGGCTGCGAGAACGAGCGGACCGCTTCGAAGACCGCGGGTGGGGTCGGGAGGTCCGGCTGACCGATGTTGAGACGGTAGACCTTGATTCCTGCGGCGGCGCGTGCAGATGCGGCTGCGGCAAGCTTGCGAAGCGGCGACGCCTGCATCGAGATCGCTCGACTTGACACGGATGGTGTCCGGGTCACAGCGGTCGCAGCGTCGAGGTCCCCGCGGGCGTCTTCCTTCTGAAAGTGCTGTTTCATTCGAGTCTCCTTAAAATTATGCCTGCCCCCCCCTGCGATAAACAAGCGGCAGCGTCAGCCCTCAGGTTGATCGCTCCCGGAGCAGCGGGAGGATGCTGACCCCGACGAACCCGTCGGGGTCAAGAAGTTCCCCGGCGGCCGCGTGCATGTCCTCCACCGTCACGGCGTCAATCTTTGAAAGGAAGCTCTCGAGCGGGACGTACCCTCCGAAGTAGAGCTCTCCCGTTGCGAGCCGCGTCATCCGGGCGGACATGCTCTCCAACCCGAGAACGGTGCTCCCCTTGATCTGGGATTTTGTCCTTTCCAACTCGCTTGCCGGGATCGGCCTCGTCCTCAGTCTCTCGAATTCCTTTCGCAGCAGACCGGAGACCTTCTCCACGTTCATCTCGTCGGTTCCGGCGGACACTCCGAAAATGCCGACATCCTTCATAAGGTTGAGGAACGAGTAGACCGCGTAGACGAGCCCGTGTCGCTCGCGGATCTGCTGGTTGAGGCGCGAGCTCATTCCGTCGCCGAACAGCGTGTTGAGAACCATCAACGCGTGGCGGTTCGCACCCCGGGCGCCCTGCGTCACGCGCCCTCGCACCATGTATGCTTGCTGGACATCCCTCCGCAAGACAATCTCCTCCGCTCCTCCCTTTCGTGCGCCCGCTTGCGGCACACGCGGTTTCCCGCTGTCACGCGGCTGCCGCTTTCCATTCGCGGCGGGGAGGGCGAAGTATCTTTCGACGTGCCCAAGGAGTTCCTCGTGCCGCACGCCGCCAGCCGCCACGACGAGCGTGTGCTGCGCTCTGTACCATGTCTCAAGGTGCCGAAGAAGGGCTCTTCTGTCGAAGGAGCGGATGGTCTCTTCTCTCCCGAGGACCGTGAACCCGAGCGGGTGCCGGGGAAAGAGCCGCTCCTCGAGGATGTCCTGGATCTTCTCGTCGGGGTCGTCCTCGACGTTTTTCAGTTCCTCGAGGACAACACCCTTCTCCTTCTCAATATCGGATGGGCTGAGCTTCGGGCTCTGGACAAGATCAGAGATCACGTCGACTGCCTGCGGAAGATGCTCGTCGAGGACGCGGGCGTAGAAGCAGGTCGATTCCTTCGTGGTGAATGCGTTCAGGTAACCGCCGAGTGCTTCAAGGCTTTCGGCGATCGCGCGCGTGGAACGGTGCTTCGTCGCCTTGAACACCATATGCTCAAGGAAATGAGTTATCCCGTTCGTCTCCGGTGTCTCGTGGACGGATCCGACATCGACCCAAACTCCGACCGACACCGACCTGACATGGGGGATTTCCTCGGAGATGACGCGGAGCCCGCTCGGGAGGATTGTCTTCTTGTACGTCGACGCCACGCGGTGACCGGCAACCTGGTCGAGCGAAGAGATGCGGAATTTGGTCATCGATTAGAGTGCTGTGGTTCCCTGCCCGGATTCGTGCACAACGAATATACCACATTACCGTAAGATAATCAACGGACGACAGTTAACGGCTTGCGCCGTTTTCGGCCACGCCGAGGAGAAGCTGGAGCTTCGCGACGACCATATCGATTGCCACCTCGTTTTTGCCCCCCTTCGGGATGATGATATCAGCCCAGCGCTTGCTTGGCTCGACGAACTCAAGATGCATCGGCTTCACGGTGGTCGTGTACTGGTGGATGACCGACTCCACCGACCTTCCGCGCTCGACGATGTCGCGTCGGATGCGGCGGAGGAGCCGCTCGTCGGCATCGGTGTCGACGTAGAGCTTGATGTCCATCAGGTCGCGAAGCTCGCGGTCCGCAAAGATGAGGATCCCCTCGATGATGATGACGTCGCGCGGCTCGACGTGGCGCGTCCTCTCCCGGCGGGTGTACGTCTGGAAGTCGTAGACGGGCGCCTCGATCGATCTCCCTGACCTCAGCTGACAGAGGTGCTCGATGAGGAGAGGCGTATCAAGGGCATCGGGATGGTCGAAGTTAATCTCCTCGATGCGTCGCTCCTCGAACCCACTGATGTCCTTGTAGTACGAATCGTGTTCGAGTACTTCGACGCTCTCCGCGTGGAGATGTTCGAGGATCTTATTCGTTACCGTCGTCTTTCCGGAGCCTGTACCGCCGGCAATGCCGATGATGACCATCCCGATAGCATCTCCATCGATCGAGGCATGACGCAGCGAGAGGAGTCTCTCAACCGCCGTTCGAAGTGTCCTAATGTACATTCCGTCGCCGAGAGAAACAACGTTTCCTCTCATTGATTCGAAGGGCTGATGCACGTATATTGGAAAAACGATTGCATCCGATGAGCTTCATGATCCTCGTCCTTTTCGGCGTCACGATCCTGTACATTGCCGTCCTCGTATGGCTGCGATTCGGCATGCGCAGGGAGCGATGTCGCCCGCGCCGCCTCCGGTTGTTTTCTCCCGGAACCGAGCCATTAGTCAGCGTCGTCGTCGCCGCACGGAACGAGGAAGCAAACCTCCGACAGTGCCTCGAATCAATCCTTGGGAACGACTATCCGAAGGAGAAGCTCGAGGTCGTCGTCGTTGACGACCGGTCGACCGATGCTACCCCTTCCATCATCGCAGATCTCACAAGGGAGCATCCAAACCTGCGCTCGCTCCGGATCGAGCGGGACGACGGGAAGCTGAGAGGGAAGACGAACGCCCTCGCACGAGGCATACCGACGGCGCGGGGCGAGATCATCATGTTGACGGACGCCGACTGCATTGTCTCGCGGACATGGGTGCGAGAGACGGCGAAGTATTTCACCGAGGACGTGGGGATCGTCGCCGGGGTCACGATGCTCAACGACACCTCCTGGTTCAGCGGGATGCAGGCGCTTGACTGGATGTACCTTCTCTCGGTCGCAGCGTCGACGATCGGTCTACGCATCCCTCTCACGGTCATCGGGAACAACCTTTCCTTTCGGAAGGCGGCGTACGAACAGGTTGGGGGGTATGAAGCGGTCCCCTTCAGCGTTACCGAGGACCAGGCGCTGTTCCGGGCCATCATCACAAAGACATCGTGGGACCACAGGTTCCCCATTGACGGCGGCTGCGGCGTGACAAGCGACGCTTGCTCGACATTCGGTGAACTCCGCCGGCAGAAACACCGATGGGGCATCGGCGGCAAGGATATTCAGTTCCGGGGACCGCTCATCATGAGCGTGGGGGTCCTCGAACACCTTCTGCTGGTTCTCTCACCTCTTTACGCGCCGGCAGTGTGGCCGGCCTTTGCGGCGCTCGCCGTGAAGTGCGGCGGCGATGCGATGTTCGCCTCGCGTGCGCTCCGTGAGTACGGCAGGGTGAGGCTACTGAGGTACCTGCCGCTCTTCGAGCTCTACTTCATCATCTATACGATTGTCCTTCCGATCGCGATCATTGTCGACACAAAGGTCGTTTGGAAAGGACGCACGTACCGCTGAAGGCAGCCTCGTCTCCACGGTCGATCATGCTACCATCGACTCGGAAGTGGACTACTGACGTGAGACTCTACCCTATCACACTCCTTGTTGTCCTTTTTTCCACCTCCACAACAGCTGGCGGGATTCCCGATACCTTACGGCCATCAAACGAAGGAATCGTATTCGTTCCCATCCCTGCGGATCCCTTTTACGCGAGGATCGGTGCGTCGGAGGACATTCACAATGTTCGGACAGAACTTTTCGCGGGGAGGTCGGTTGAGCTTTTCCGGTGGGCGGGCGAGGACCATGCCCGGTACTCCGCGGGTGCAGAATTCTTCATCTGGTCGCTCCTCAGGAGGGAGCCTAAGTTCCGTTTCCCGGTCGAGGCCGCGGACTACTTTTTCGGGGTAACCCTCAACTCGCAAAGGCCCGCTGTAGGGGGGGCTTTCTCTGCCAGACTCCGTCTCAGCCACATGAGCGCTCATGCCGTCGATGGGGTGTTCGATTCGACGTACAAGCCTCGCGTCTACAGCCGGGAATTCGTTTCATTTGCCGCGGCCCTGGAACGCTCGCTGTTCAAAGTCTCGGCTGGCCTGTCCTACCTGTTCCACAGCATCCCTGATACCATCGGTGAAATCCAACCGGAATTCGGAGTGCAGATCGGCGGGCTCCAGGGCGAGGGGTTCTACGCGAGCGGCTGGTTTCTCCTTCAGAAGATCGCTGCCTTTCAATCGACTGCGGTCCTCCGTGCCGGTTTCCTGCTCCCGGCTGACGGAGCAACAGTCGATTTCTTCGGCGAGTACTTCAATGGCGTTTCGAAGTACGGATCGCGCTTCCCGATGAGGGAAGAGCGACTCTCGGCCGGGATCACTGTGCTAGGATGGTGAAGTCGCTCACACGCGCGCCCGCGACGAGGGGATTCCGAGCTGCTTCAGCCTGTAGCGGAGCGTCTGCTCGGTAAATCCGAGAAGCTCCGCAGCCTTTGACTGGTTGTGTCCGCACCTGTCGAGGACGCGGAGAATGATCTTCCGTTCGAGCCGTTCCATGGAGTCGTTCAGCACGATCGATTCGCCGGCGTCTATCTTCGAAAGGACTGCGGCGACCTCCGCTTTCTCGTCCCCGAGCCCCTCGGGGAGCACAAAGCGGCCGTTTCGCGACAGGAGTATTCCCCGCTCGACAACACATCTCAGCTCCCTCACATCTCCCTTCCACGGATGATTCATGAGCACTTCTATTGCGGCGGGATCGATGCCAACCGGAGCAGTGTCGTCTTCGCGAGCAAGTTCTTCAGCAATGTGTTTGACAATGGCGGGGATATCCTCGCGCCTCTCTCGAAGCGGCGGGACTGTCACCTTCTCAAATCGAACGAGGCCTCGTGCGAGCGCGTCGGAGAGTGCTTGCCGTTCTTGAAGTGCTTGTGGATCATCTCCGACACTCACAATGATCTTCAAGTGCGATCCGCCGGGTCTCCCCTGCGCCTCTCCGGCCCGGGTGATAAGCTCGACCAACCATCTCTGTCTCCGGAAGGGCGCATCATCCACGTCTTCGAGATAGAGTGTCCCCTCCGCCGTTCCCTTCAGGAGTCCGAGCGTCGAGAGGGTCGGCCCCTTTGCGTGTGGGGAACGAAAGAGTTGCTCACGGGTTGAGGCATCGTCGTTGACGGCGAGATGGACGGACCTGAACGGGTGCCGACGGGGCGATGCGTGGAAGGCCAGCTCATGGAGGGCGCGCGCCACCTCCGCTCTCTCCGTCCCTTTCTCCCCAATGATGAGGATGTCCCTAGGAGATGCGGCCGCACGCTTCAGCGCCTTCCGCAGGCCCTCGGCGGCCTTGCTCTTTCCGATGATGCCGGCTGTCATTTCTTCTCTCTTCTTTCTTTTCTCGGCGAGGATTCCCGGGACCTGAGTAACTGATGTTACGCAAAGATGGGTTTTGAAGCCCAGTTCAATGGTTGTAATGTTTTCAGATGTTTGAATGCGGTCTTGAGTGCATGAAGGTAGAGATTTAATTTGAGTC
>Ga0066636_10000147_pt1 | contig 34211 bp, 26 predicted proteins | sample CryGeyCG2014_080_2_FD_62736 | JGI IMG/M metagenome (GOLD analysis project Ga0066636, IMG submission 62736) | Groundwater microbial communities from aquifer - Crystal Geyser CG07_land_8/20/14_0.80 | ecosystem: Environmental > Aquatic > Deep subsurface > Groundwater | place: USA: Utah: Grand...
CACCCATTATATACTCCTTTTTATTGATACAAACTGATCTAATCGCCCTTCGCCGAAATTACCTGATAAAAAATCAACGAATCCTAAAAATATCGCTTTTGCATATTCCGCCTTACCGGTCATGATAAATTTAAGGGAATAAACAAAATTTTTAATGATATAAAATAAGAAAAATGAAGGCACGAACACTTTCGGGCAATCTTTAGCCATAAAAAGCAAAATATTTCTTGTGTATAAATAGTATTCTTTAACCGATTTTTCGCCAAAGGTTATACTTATCTTGTGCCAAATCTTTGCCTTAGGAACATAAAGAACTCTGAATCCTGCCTTTCTCGCCCGAACACACCAGTCCGTATCCTCATAATAGATGAAAAAGCGTTCATCAAGCATGCCTATTCTTTCAATAACTTCCCTTTTTATTAAAAGAGAGCTACCAGTAACGCCGTGAACTTCCTGAGGTTCGCTGATAATTCCTTTTGAAATAGCCTCGAGCGGTTCCTTCTTTGTAAAACCTGTAAACCAGTTAAACGAGGTGCACACAGTTATGGCTTTATCGGGATATTCGAAAGAATAATTTACCGCTCCGACCACGCCTATTTTCGCATCGGGTTCCGCCACGTTTATCAGTTCGCGCAAGACACCACTGTCCACCTTTGTATCATTATTTAAAAGAAAGATATAATCCGTTCCGCGGCTAAGGGCGTATCGGATTCCCACATTGTTCCCTCCGGCAAAACCCAAATTTTCCTTATTTCTCATCAGCATTACATTTGGAAATTTCGCCGCTATTCTATCCGGCGAACCGTCTATTGAACCGTTATCCACGAGAATAATTTCATAGTTTTTATAATCGAGCGCCTTTAGCGACTCAAGGCATTTGGTTGTGTCTTCCCCTTGATTCCAATTGATCGTGATTATATATATTTTTGGCTCCCTTGCGCTATCGGTTCCCATTTTTTTTCTTTTCTTTCAAGGCCTTTTCATATTCCACTTCGATCGAGCTAACCATCTTGTCCCAGGCATACTTGGTCTGGGCTTTAAATTTTGCTGCTTTTCCTAAGTGGTTTCTTAATTCTTCATTTTTTAAAAGTTCAACCACTTTTTTTGCAAAATCTTTTGGTTCATCGGCGATTAGAATGTCTTTTCCGTCGCTGAAATCCAGGCCCGTTGCTCCAACGGTTGTAGAGACAATGGCCTTCCCCATGGCCCACGATTCCATTATTTTGAGCCTAATCCCTCCACCCACCCTCAAAGGAACAATAACAACGCTTGAACGCGCTATGAGAGATTTCATGTCGTCAACATACCCTGTCACGGTAACGCAGGGATCACTAACGAGGGCCTTTATATCAGGAGGCGGAGACCCTCCGGCTATTATAAGTTCGACTTTCGGAATTGATTTCTTTATTAGCGGAAATATTTCATTATAAAAATATTTTATCCCGTCGTAATTAGCGAAAAAACTCATCGTTCCGAAGAATATTATAGAGTTTTCTTTCGACTTCATAGCATAAGAGCCGCATGCCTCAATATCCACGCCCATGGGTTGCAGCACAACATTCGCCTTTGGCGCCATAAGCTTTATCCTATCTATATCGCCCTGAGACAGCGCGAGGCACATATCAAAGTGTTCCAGTACGAATTTTTCATATTTTTTCATTCTGCTTAATTCAAAAAACATTAAAATTTTCAATAGCGGATCCCTTACATTTACATAATATTCCTTATACATGAAGTACTCTACATTATGCGTATCCAAAAAGGTCGCCGTAGAAGGCGGGATCAGCGGCTTTAATTTAAGCACGTACTGCGCCATATAGTAGAATTCAGCTTGTATTACATCGAATTTCTCTTCCTTAAGTAATTTCCTAAGCCTCTCCATAAGCAGGGGTGAATAATATTTAATAGAGGTGTAAGGATCTGTTTTATATATAGCCATAATGAAATTTTTCATTGACCACTTGGGCCTCATTCTTACCGTTTCGACCCTATGGCAGTACTTTTTCAATTCGTCGACGTATTTTAGGCTTTCGTCGTTCGGAATTAAAGAAAAAAGCGTTATCTTATGTTTCTTTGAAAGAAATTTAATAAAATTGAATATTACGATTTTGTTGCCCTGATCCGGCGGGTACGGTAATCTTGGTGTAATGAATAATATGTTCATATTTAACCTGCTTTCTTTAATAATGACAAATACAAATTTTCGTATTCAGCGGCCATCTTTTTTGCAGTGAAACGTTCTTCGACTGTCTTGCGGGCAGCAAGCCCTATACCTCTCACCCTTCCTTCGTCTGTCAAAAGCTCCGAAATAATGTTTTTCATGGAATTTATATCCCCGATCGGAACTATAAATCCGTTGCGGCCGTTTTCTATCACTTCTTTAATACCTCTGACTTCTGTTACAAGAAGCGGCTTTTTAAAATACATCGATTGCAGCGCTACCAACGGAAGCCCTTCGTGCAAAGACGTCAAAACGGATATATCCAGCAAGCTCAGGTACGCATTAAGCTCTTTTTTAATATCGCACTCGCCGGATATAATCAATCTATTGCCAAGCCCGAACTGTAATTTTAACCTCTCAGCTTCCGCTTTTAACGGCCCATCGCCCACTAAAATAAAGGTAACGTTTGGGATTTCTCTCGTTACCTCGCATGCCAACCTAACAAACGCAGAGGGGTCTTTCTGCGGAACCAACCTGGCTATCATGCCGACTATTTTATTTCCCGCCGGGATATTATACCTATCTCTAATAAATGCAGGGTTTTCTTCTTTCAATACGCTTGTATCTATACAGTCATATATAGTAACTACCTTCTCGGGCGGCGATATCTTTCTTCTTATGATTTCCCTTCGCTCTTCCTCTGTCACAGTCACTAGCATATTTCCGAAATAGCACGCGAATCGTTCAAGGGCTATATAGAAGTCCTTTTTCAAGGGCGGCAGAGGCTCGTCAAAATACCAATTATTCGGCGTATGAATAATCGGGCTTATTCCAAGAAGCCTTCCGGCTATTCTGGCAAGAAACCCGGCCTTCGAACAATGCGTGTGCAATATATCGCATTTTTCTTTCTTAAGCATCGCAAATATAGAAAAAAAGCTTTTTACGTCAGCACCGAAATTTATGTCCCGCTCCATCCCGAGAGGGATTACGCGCACGCCAAGATCGCGCAAATCATCTAATAAAGGTCCCCGTTCCGGCCCGGCGAATGTAATTTCGAATTTGTTTTTGTCGGTATAATGCATCAAATCCATCAAAAACCTATAGATGCCAAATTCCGTCGCTCTTGAAATGTGTAATAATTTTATTTTTTCAGACATTGCAAAAAGTGCACTACGCCCCTTCCCTTGCCGAAGTAATCAAATCAACTAATTTTCTAAAACCGACATTTTCCCTGAAGGCCCTCTCAATAAAAGGTATCGTGTAAAGATACGCAAATATATACGCCAGGGGGCCGTACCTTTTTAATTTTCTCCTGACGGATCTTTTTAATATGCCTTTCCTCACCATATCCGAATGTTTAAATGTTTTGATTCTTTCTTTGACCGAAAAATCTTTTGTTTCGTAAACAGGCTTAAATATGAAACTCGTAAAATCATTAAGATATTTTTCTGGTTTGATTAAAAAAAGTTTATTACTTTCCGCCCACCTGAACAACTCTGTTTTTGGATAAGGTATAGGATTAAAAAACTTGGCTTCCAGCACGGGATATTTTAAAGCGACCTCGAAGCTATCTTGGACCGTATCTATAGTTTCTCCGGGCAAACCGATAATAAAGAACAAAGTAACATCTAATCCGGCTTGGCAACCTATATTTATAGCCTTCTCCAGTATTTCCCTCGTTTCACCCTTCTTCATGGCTTGTAACACAATATCGTTCCCACTCTCTACACCAAAAGCTATGTGGCAAAAACCCGCATCTTTCATATGTTTTAATAACGCGATATCGACTTTATCCGCACGCAATCCGTTTCCGCACCGGAGCTTTAGATTTTCGAGTTTTCGCCTAATGATCTCGTCGCAAATCATGTGGACGCGCTCTTTATCATACGAAAAATTATCATCCGCCATTTCTAACCTTCTACATCCACGCTTATACCAGTATTCTATTTCATCAGCCACATGAGCCGGACTACGCATTCTCACTCTTGCTCCGCTCGCCAACCTTACCGTACAATAAATGCACCCGTAGGGGCAACCTCTGCTTGTAATTAAATCGATTTCACGCAGCATATATTTATCAAGCTCAAATTTGAAATAAGTAGGAAAATTTATTGAGTCTAAATCAGTCTCGAAGGCTCTGTCGCCATTGTATTTTACGGCATAGCCATCTCTGTACAGAAGGCCTTTTATTCCGGCAACATCTACGCCTCTGCATAGCTCTGGAACTGTTTTTTCGCCCTCACACACAATGCCATAATCAATAGCTTCGCATTCTTTAAGCGCGGCCTCTCGCATAGTAGAAACATGTGCCCCGCCCAAAACAACTTTTATATCCGGAAACTTATTTTTTATAGAGGCCAATATGCCATATGTATTTTTATACATATATGTCATCATGCTTACGGCTATTAAATCCGGGATATAACTTTCTATTTTTTTGAAAAGAGCTTTGGCATTATAGCCTAGAGCCATATCGAATACGTCGTACTCGATATTCTCTCTTTTTAACGCTTCGGCTACATAACCTAAACCGGTAGGAGGGCGAAATGCACCAAATCTTGTATGCGGATAATATGGATTTACGAAGAGAACTTTTTTATACTTCATTATACAATTCTAGGTCTTATGTTTATCGATCAGGGCGACCGCCCCTACCAGGAAGCCTATTACAATCGTTCTTCCCGGAAAGCTTAACTCGGGCCCGGTAAAAGAAGCTGCTGATAACGCCACAAAAGCGACTACGCAACTTAAAGCAAATATACTATAGTATTCATTTTTTGTAGCCTTACACACTTTCAAACCATAAAAAATAAATGCTACGGAAAACCATAAGATAGCGATAAGACCAAAAAGCCCTGTATTCAAATAATAAAACAGGTAAGAATTATGAATATAGACTGAGGTGTCGATCGGCATTTTCGCCCTATCATATCTAATATAAGAGACCTGAGTACCTAACCCATTGCCCATAATTGGGTGTTGGCGTATCTTTTCTATTGCAGCCTTCCATTCGGAAAATCTAGTCACGGCAGTCGGCTCCTCGGACGGTCTTAAAATAGTGGAAAAACGTTCGCTTATCAAATATGGAAGCCTGAACAATAAATTTTCATAAGGAAAAAAGGAGCTTGCTTCTATATATATGCATACTAAAAGCAAAACAATCAAGATATACTTCAGAAAACGCATTTTTCTCATAGGCGTTAATACCAAAAATAGGAATATTATGCCTGCGATGCTTCCCAACCAGCGGCTTCGGACGAAAGCGACTACTTGTTGAATACCAAAAAATAGCGTTGATAGCACATAAAAAATTTTAACCTTATTATCCTTTGACAAAACCGCGAACGGGATACTCATCATAAAAATAACCAATCCCGCGGAACTCGCACGCGCTATTCTTGGAATTGCTGAACCGCCTATGTATACAGTTTTAGGGTCTACGGCTAAATTATAAAAAACACCCCTTACCACAGCAATTAAGGTAAAAATAAACAAGACTATAAAGATTCGATTCAGATCTTTCAAAGAACGCAGATAGCCTGCAATTACAAAACATATGGCATAGAATGAAATAAGATTAAGATGGCTTCCCCACGCTAAAAGAGGCCTATCTTTACTAATAGCTATAAATACAGAATATAAAGTTACTACAAAAAACAGCGCTAAAGGAAAAAGTGTCGCAGAACCCAATTTAGGCAATTCATCTTTAATGGCAAGGTCGGAAATACTCTTGATCATCCAGCATGTAAGCAATAACACAAATATGCCGCTATAAACCACTTCCAGGAAGGCAATACCGCTGCTATTGAACCACAAGATCTGAAAAGGCGTAAAGGCTAGCAACATACTCACCAGAATCCATGGTGCCAAGACTGCAAGCATAAGAACTATAATACCCCCTGCTATCATAAGCCCTGAGAACGGATCCATAAGGATCACGTAACCAATACTCACAGCTATAGCAATAAGAAAAAATGTGGTTAATAAATTATTTTTTCTTTCCATAAATATACCTCAGGCATTCTTCTTCGCAAAAGACGCTGTAATGGAAGCCCCGCCAGGGCTCAGTTCTTCAAGACAACTCAATATCATCACGGGCGCTACTATTATACTCTTAATAATAAAAGATATAAGCCATTTTTTATCTTTAAGCTTTTCGGTAAACGCCGCCCTATTCACGATATTAAAGTTCAATAAATTCAATATGCTCATCATCCACCCAAAATAAGTATCCACGAATAAATGGTAATTTATGTCTTTAACGAGAAACCCTGATCTATTAAACATGTATTCAAGGCTATATTTTGAAAAATGGTAGAGATGGCGAGGAACATCTAGATGATACCATTTATCCTTAAAAATCCTGGCTTGGATGCTGTCAATATTCGGAACACATACAATAAGTGTACCGTCTTTTTTTAATAATCCCCCAATTCTAGATAAAACCGCCTTAATGTCGGGAATGTGTTCCAATGAGTGCCAAAATGTAATTACGTCGAAATAGTTCTCGGGATAGGAAATATCCGTTATGGCTTCCGTGTCGATCTTCATCCCAAAGTCTTCTAGAGCAAACCGCGCTACATTTTCTGATAAATCGAGCCCTTTCACTTCCCAGCCCTCTTTTTTCAAGCTATTCAAAAAAAGAGGATAACCGCAACCCACGTCAAGGATCCTGCCTTTTCCGCGCGCGCTCGTAAATTTTTTAAGTATATTCAGTTTATTCCCAAGCCTTAGGTCAGTCTTGTCAAAATAAACATTGCTTGGATAAAAATCTTTTATCTTGTTGGCATCGGGTAAGAAATTGAGAAAAATAAAATTGCATTCCTTGCACTTTGAAATTTCATATTTATCGCCTACTTTCATATTATAATCTTTTGCGATATACAATACGTCATGATTATCCGCTCCGCATATAGGGCAATTAAGATATTTCATTTTTTATAAGGCCTCACTTATATACATGCAACTCTATATTTAACAGAGCCACACAACCTGCCAACATCGAATATAAATCTTTCCAGGGTCCAATATAATAAAATACCGATATACGAAAATAAATTAACCCGTACCCCTGACTTCGCTGTAATATTCAATACTTTGAGAGCTATACCAAGGATCGAAGAAGCCAATATGAGCATAGCTAACCATTTATTAAAAAAACTCACTATAGCTGAAACTAATAATATATTTATAACGGAGAAAAAATACAACTGCGTTCTAATGGGAGAATTAAAATGTATCACTTTGCCGCCAAAAAAAAATATATTAAACCCGGTGCAATAGTATTTCTTGAGAAATCTGGCTTCCAGTAACCCTGAGGAAAAAGTTTTTTGAAAACGGCATTTGAACTCTTCTCTGTGATCATGAACAACCGTTAATTCAGGATTGTAAATGGCCCTTTTCCCTATCTTATATATTCTCTTGCACAAATCCGCGTCCTCGCCCAACCTCATCTCTTCATCAAATTTTCCGGCCTTAAAAAATAAGCTCTTCGATACGGCAAAAGTTCCGCCCAATAGAAATCTATTATCCTCGACACGCGCCCCGATAGCTTCTCTTTTGCCGAAGCTCGCCTTCCCTATGATATTTAGATAACTTCCAATAAAATTTGTCGTATCGAGTCCTTCATATGTGCCGCCGGCTATTTCGCAGCCGCCAGAGAATTCATTATCAATGATCTCTATCCAATTCACCGGAGGAATGCAATCTGCGTCTAAAAAAGCTATTGTATTATTGCTTGCGAGCGAAGCGCCTTTATTTCTGGCTGCGGAAGGGCCTTTTTTAATTTCTTTATCCAGGATTATGTTTAAAGAAGGGTTAGTCTTCGCGAATTCTTTTACTTTTTCCGCTGTCTTATCGGAGGAGCCGTTGTCTACCACTATGATCTCTCTTGGAATTTTTTTCTGATGCAAAAGGGCGTTAAGGGTTTCGCTGATCGTGCCTTCTGCATTGTATGCCGGGATAACAACGGATATGTTCAAGGCCGCTCCTTGTGGTAAATTTAAGACGCCGAGAGAATTCGCTTGAGATATCCTCTTTCTCTAAATATAAAGCCTTTTAAAAAATACGTAACTGCAAGGTATAACAAAATGGCCAAACCTACTACCACAAAAATATTGGCATGCCTAAATGAATATACAAATACCCCTGTTACAAATGCCGCTATAATTGTTTTCAAGAAAACGCGCGCGAGCGAGAAGCCGCCTAAACATTTTATAACCACGAACATAAGCGTAGAAAACATGATAAATTCGGTCAATATGCTGGATATCGCCGCACCTATGTAGTTTAAACGCGGTATCAGGCTTAAGTTTAAAGCTACATTTAATAATACGCCAAACCCGCAGATAAAAGGTAGTACCTTTTGTTTATCCAAAGTCACCATAACATAGGTATTCAATGATCCGAAAACTACTAAAAATGCCGTACATGATAAAAACCTCATAACAAGCGCTGTGCTTTCAAATCCCGGACCGTAAAGTAATAATGCGATCCTGTTCGATAAAAGCGCTATTAAAACTGCGGCCGGTAAAAACAAAAACACTACCAAGCTAAGACTTTTCTCATAAACTGCTTTAAAATCATTCTCCGAAGATCTGTGTAGGCGGGAAAATAAAGGGAAAAAGGCGGTCGCGATAGCGCCCGATAGAACAATAAACCCATCTACGATAACATAGGCGGCATTATATATACCTACTGCCTCATCGCCATTTATCCTGTATAAAAACAATGTCGCGATCTTTAAATAGAGAACAGCAAAAAGCTGGGTAAGCCAAAGGGGTATAGTCTTTATTATATATTCTCGCAAAGCATCAATCTCTAAGGAGGGATATTTGAAACCTATCATTTTCATACAGAAAAAACCCATAATTGCCAAGGTAAGCGCGTTTGCAATAAAGAAAATACAAAATAGCCCTATTAATCCTCCCCCGTTATATAAATACCAGATACCTAAAGAAATGAAAATAATGTTTTTGAATAAGTTCCCAAATAATTGATATTCCATCTTTTCGAAGGCTTGGAAGACAGACTCAAAAAGAACGATCAATCTGACGAGAAAATAAGAAAACGCGCATAGGTATATTACTAATGCCACTTCCTTGGGGCAATTTAAAACAACAACAACTAGGCCAGCCAGGACTAATGTAAGACTACTTAATATGAAGTTTATAACGCCGAAATTGAACAAATACTTGGAGGCATTAGATTTATCTTTGGATACTTCTCTTATCAAAAGTATGTTAAGGCCTAAATCCGTGGCTAAAAATAATATTTGGGATATTACGAGGGCAAGGGTATACTGGCCCAGCTGGGCCTTGCCCAAGAGCCTTCCTATAAAAAAAAGCATAATCAACAAAGCGCCTTTATTGATGAATTCCCTCATCAATAATGACATTGTATTTTTTAGTAAGATACGTATATCCGCAATCGTGCTTCTCATCTCAAGTTTTGTTTATGATGTTTTTGTCATATACTAATTTAAGATAGCTTCCTGCCCTCAAAAATCAAGGTCTCTGCTCTATTAATATAATCCGGTACACTTTGACTGTGACTTTCAATATTCTGCATGTTTACGTCGTCACTTTTTCCTACGTCATACTTTACGATATTATCAAAACCGGCTTCTTTCATTGCCTTCTGTAGTGTTTTAAAATCATAAATAAATTTATGTCCATAGTTTTGAAAGCAATTGTTAATAACAAAGACGCTTTCATAAATCCCAATATCAGATAAATAGGTATCCACAATCCAAGAAATATATTTCTCTTGTAACGCAGTTTTCTCTGAATTATAAAGTTTGATAAAAAAGCTAAGGTCGGGTGTAGCTATGCGTATTCTACCGCCACGTTTCAGGATACGGAAACATTCGCGCAGGAAATGCATACCCTTCTGATATTCTAAATGTTCGATCATGTGCTCACTATAGATATAATTAAACGTGCAATCATCAAAAGGGAATTTTTTTTGGCATCAAGGAACATTACGTCCTTGATAGGTTCGATATCGGCATTAAGCCAACCTTGCAATATATTTGCTCCTGCACCAATCTGTAACTTGTGAATTTGATGTATCTTCAGGTATATATTGAGCTTTGAGTGGCGGGTTAACCTACTCAAACAAATTCTCCATATATTACGTATTTTTACAAAAATGCGACGTAAACCTACTTTTTCCAAATATTGTTTAAATCCTCGATACGCCATCGGAATAATACCTTTTCCGTATTTCTGCTTTGTACCATTTCACCAGTTTCTAATATTTAAAAAGGCCTCGTTAATAAAGGCCTTTTTAAATTTTCTATCTTTATTCTAATAAATAAAATATGGCTGGATATATTTATAGGTGCCTGTATAATTTTTCCGGAATAACGTATTCTACATTATTTAATACTGCCCCTAAAATTTTCCTTCGTGATTTATCTAAAAGCGATTTTGCCCGTTCAACGGCTTCGCGGTTTGTGTCGCCGAACTTGATTACCATTATTATCCCTTCTGACTCAAACCCTAAAATTGATGCGTCCGGATAAGATATTAAGGCGGGTGAATCAATGATAACATAATCATACTGCGCCTTTACCCTATTAATAAATTCTTTCATGGCGTCTGACGCCAACAATCTGGAAGGCTCCGAAATCTCTTCAGCTGCGGATATTAAATGTAAATTGTTGATGTCGGTAGAATCCACCCTGATCGCCTTTCCCTGAGATAACATTTCCACAAGATTGTTTCTGACTTTTAATTCAAAGAATTTATGCATGCTGGGCTGCCTTAGATTAGCGTCCACTATAAGAACTTTTTTGTCCTTTATCGAGGCTAAAGACATGGCCAAATTAGCGCACACTACGCTTTTGCCCTCATGGCGGCTGGCGCTCGTTATGAGAAGAGTGTTTATTCCGTTTTCCTTGCATAACTGCTGTATGCTGGTGCTCAAGGTATGAAATTTTTCGGAAATGGGAGATCCCGGAGTATATAAGGTAAAGACCTTTCCCTTCGCTTTAGGAATTGACGTAAAAACTGGAAGCTCTAAATGACGCCTTATCTCATCCACTGTCTTTAGGGAATGATCCCAATATTCTTTTAAAAAAGCCCCTCCTACGCCGCACATTAAGCCTATTACGCATCCCAGAATAGTGTTGAGCACTTTTTTAGGCTTTGAAGGCACTAGCGGTTCTTTGGCTGGATCTACTATCTTTATATTTATCAGCAGATTGCTTTTTATCGACTCGGTAAGGGCTGCCTCTTCCTGCCTTCCCAATAGGTTGAGATATAGTTCGTTTTTGCTTTTGATTTGACGTTCTAACCTATCATATTCTAAATCTATATTGGAAAGTTCTTCCAATCTTTTGCTATATTTATCCTTCACTTCCTCCAAAGTCTTTTTTCTTGACTCATACGCAGTAAGATCCGATTCCATTGAATTTACAACATTCATTATCTCTTTATTTAATTCTGCCTTGGTTTGATCGATCTCTTTATTGACGCCTTCGACGGGGATGCTCTCTTTGTTGTATCTGTTCAAAAGATCCGTGCGTTTTAATTCCGAATCCAATAATTTCATCTTAAGCGAATCCACAACCGGATTCGCTATCATCTGAGAAGCAACGATAAGACCATTTTCTTGTTTTAGACTGTTTTTCAGCCCTTCGAGCCTCATATAATTTTCTTTTATATCTGCTAATACATTTTCATATTCGGCTTTAAAATCCGCCAATCTGTCTGTCGTGGCCTCGATCTCTCTCTTTATAGAAGCTACATCCCCTTTTTTCTTTAATTCACTCAGTTTATCTTCGACTTCTCGAAGTTCCTTATCTAAAATTTCGACCCGTTCTGTCAAAACCCCGGAAACGCTTTTTGTTCTATTCTGCTTCAGCTCAGACATCCATTTCACGTAATCATCGGCAATCGCATTCGTTATTCTTGCTGACATCTCGGCGTTACCGTCTTCCACGCTAAGCTTTATAATATCAGTGTCTTCTTTTTGCTCTACCTTCACTCTTTCTTTTAGTGAATTTACGGCTTTCTCGACCTGATTGGGCGCTTCGAAATATTTATCAAGACCAAACTCCAAAACCACCCTTTCCAATATCTGGCGGCTTTTTATAATTTCGCTTTGCGTTTTAGTCAGCGCAGACCTCTCGTCTGCTACCGAAAGTTGGTATGGCACGCTCGCAATGTCATAATCTTTATGTATAAGAGGCGCCCTTGGCTCGCGCTCAACTACAATAAGGGTAAACGCTTCGTAGGTTGGCGGCATAAGAAAGGTCCCTATTACCGTAGTAAGCGAAATGACCAGAAAAAGGACTATGGCTGTGCTTTTCCAATAATATAAGATCCTGAAATAATCTCTCAGACTTGTTTTTATATCTTGACTTTCCACGTTAGCGGGCCCCCCTTGTTTTTAGTATCATTATTGATTGAGATCGAAGCTGGCGCTGGTGCCAAAACCTATCCTAAGCGCGGTTAAGAACTCGTTTAAATTCCCGATAAAAGTTTTTGGAACATACACTATATCGCCGGTTTGAAGCTCTATATCGTTTTTGAGCTTTCCGTTCTGCACGATATCCAAAAGGTTAATTCTAATGACCTCTGCGTTTTCATTATTAAAAAATCGTTTCACGACTAAAACATTTTTTAGATAGGCATAATTCTGCCAGCTGCCTGCCAGGCTTACGGCCTTTAAAATCGTCATCCTAGTTTCATACGGATATAGGCCGGGCTTATTAACCGCCCCCAATACAAAGATGCCTTTACTTGCCGAGCCGGTTATTATAACGCTAACCTCTGGCTTTCTCAATGTCCTGGAGAGTCTAAGCGAAACTTCCTGTGCTAATTTTTCTGTGGTAGAACCTTCAGCCTTTATGTCGCCTGCTAAAGGAAATGAAATGAAGCCGTCGGGTCTCACAACAAGCGTTCGCAATAAATCCGGATGCTGCCATACTGATATTTCCAATTGGTCGCCGCGGTCAATCCTATACCGCTCTCCTACTGGAAATTTGCTTTCGTCAAAAAACTCCTGCCCTACGCTTTCATCCTTTTTTACATCGGCAATCTTTACCGCTGGCAATTCAACCGCTTCTGTTCTTTGAATAGCAGACTCGGGCGATGAAACTGGCGCTGCCCGTAAGACTTCTCTGCCTAATCTAACCACTAATTTCTCCTCGCGCAGTATATCGTAACTAACAGGATTTTTCAGTTCAATAACTATAAAATCCAAGGGATAGTACGACCTGTCCAATTCTGCCGGAATTTCCCCTTTGGCCTTAATTATAGAAACTGTTTTAACACTATTGTCTCCTGAAAAAACTTTTTCATTTAGATTGGTATATACAACGCCTAGGGGGTCTATCACGATTCTTGAAGGCTTATCGAGCGCGTAGTCTAGGTATTCTACGGCTATATTCGCCGATATTCTGATCTCAGGAGATTCTTTATTAAAATCGATTTTGATGTCTTCTATTATGGGAATTCTTTCTTGAGCCATGAGGGTTGGAAATGATGAAAAAAAGCTAAGAAATAAAAACGCTATAATATAATATAATTTTCTCATAAGTATATTTTCCTTTTTTAGTTAAGAATCTACCTTTTTATAAAATTACAGAAAAAGTATACACCATAAGAGGGGTTTTGTCAAGAAGGTAGAATTAAAATGAAAGGATTGGTTAGCTTGTGGCTAAGTTAAAAAAAATTATGTTTTTTTATTACAAAATATACTTATTTAGATTCTTCCTCTTTTTTAGCTACTTGGGCCTGCGCTATTATTGTACCTGCAATTTTAGCTGGCACTTCTTCATAATGCGAGAATTTCATTGTATAAGAACCCCGCCCCCCTGTCATAGAACGAAGTTCGGTGGCATATTTGAACATTTCAACAAGCGGTACCTGGGCCTGCACAGTTCCTGCACCCATTCCCATTATTCTGCCTCTTCTGGCATTTATATTTCCCGTAACATCGCCCATATACTCTTCGGGAACTGTAATTTCAACGTCCATAATAGGCTCGAGCAAAACAGGGCCGGCTTCTAAGGTCGCTTTTCTGAATGCCATAGCACCCGCTATTTGAAATGCCATATCAGAAGAATCAACTTCGTGATACGAACCGTCGTAGAGAGTTACCCTAATGTCTGAAACGGGATAACCGGCTATAATACCTTCGCTCATAGCCTGAACTACGCCCTTTTCGACAGATGGTATATAGTTTCTGGGTATAGCACCTCCGACTATATTATCAACAAATTCGAACCCTCCTCCTTTTGGCAAGGGCTCTACCTCCAGCCAAACATCGCCATATTGGCCGTGACCGCCTGTTTGTCTTTTATATTTTCCTTGGACTTTAGCGGTTTTCTTGATCGTTTCTTTATAAGCTACCTTTGGAGTTCCAAGCTCGACACCCACATTAAACCTGTCCTTAATACGATTGATCATAATTTCTATGTGCAGATCTCCGACCCCCGCCGCGATAAGCTCTTTTGTCTGAGCGTCTCTAGATATTCTAAATGTCGGATCTTCACTCGACATCTTATGAAGGGTAACTGAGATCTTATCCTCATCGCCTTTTGACTTGGGCTTTACCGAACGAGATATCGCCGGTTCAGGAAAAACTATCGGGTCAAAATTTATCTGTGCCTTCTCATCACAAATAGAGTCTCCCGTCTCTGTGGTCTTTAATTTTGTTACAGCAGCTATATCGCCGGCCTGGACAGACTCGACCCCTCGTTGTTCTTTACCATGAATAAAATATATTTGACCGATTCTTTCTTTAGTGGATTTGGAAGCATTATAGAATGATGTGTTTGAGGTAAGGTTTCCGGAAAAAACCCTGAATATGGTAAGCTGCCCTACATACGGATCCAGTATGGTCTTGAACACTTGAGCGCAAAACGGTTCGCTTACGCTTGGTTTTCTGGAAATTTCTTTGCCTTCAGCATCCTTGCCGACCTTAGGCTGACAGGCGGCCGGCGAAGGCATGTATTTTATAAGTGCCTCTGCAAGCTCTTTTACGCCGATATTGTTAGTAGCAGACCCGCAGCATACGGGAACTATATCGCCTCGCATGATCGAACCCATTAAACCCTTTTCAACTTCATCGGTAGTAAGCTCCCCACCTTCCAAATATTTTTCTATTAATTTATCATCACCCTCGGCTACGGTTTCCAGTAAGGCGTCCTTGTATTTTTTTGCATTCTCTTTATCTTCGCCGCTTAAACTATTAATACCATCCGACGGTAAAAGGCTTACTACGCTCTTGAAAGAAGCCTCCTTACCTACGGGGAACGTCATGGCGACGCATTTCTTGCCGAATCTGTTCCTGATGGATTCTATTGTTTTAAAAAAGTCCGCATTTTCCTTATCTAGTTTATTTATAAATATAGCCCTTGGGGTATTTTTTTCGTTTAAAAGATTCCATGCCTTGTCTGTCCCGACTTCGATACCGCCTATCGCGTCAACTACAATGATAGCGCTATCCGCGGCCTTAAGCCCGCTTATCAAATCTCCTATGAAATCGGCGTAACCGGGAATATCTATTAAATTTATCAGCTTATTATTAATCCGAGCCTGCAAGACGGATAAGCTGATAGAAACTTTTCTGTCTATTTCATCTTTACTGTAATCGCTTACCGTATTGCCTTGATCAACGCTGCCGAGCCTTGTAGTCGTGCCCGTATTAAAAAGGATGGCTTCCGAGAGGGAGGTTTTTCCTGCGCCGGCGTGGGAGATTAGTATTACATTACGAATATCTTCTGGTTTTGACATAATATCTAACTCCTTATTTTAGACTGCATGGTAAATAGAAATGATTATTCAATAATAACTTAAAGGGAAATATTTGTCAAGACTAAAACTATTGAATTGATGGGTATGGATGGCAGGATAAGTATAAAAATAAAAAAGCTCGAGCAACGACCTACTCTCCCATACCGTTACCAGCACAGTACCATCGGCGCTGAGAGGCTTAACTACCGTATTCGGAATGGGAACGGGTGTTGCCCTCTCGCTGTTATCACTCGAGCAAAAAAATAAAACAACTTCCGCCTGCGCTAAATATTTACATATTTAGTTTCGGCGGATCCGCCAAAGGCGGAACATAATAAAAGTGCTAATATCTTAAAGAGAGTTTTATTAACTCTAAAATATTATAGCAATATGGTCAAGCCGAACGACAGATTAGTACCTCTAAGCTAAATCCCTTACAGGACTTGCACTTGAGGCCTATCAACCTCATAGTCTTTGAGGTGTCTTCCGGGATGTCTAGTTTTAAGGGGGGCTTGGCGCTTAGATGCTTTCAGCGCTTATCCTTTCCGAACATAGCTACCCAGCTAATGCCACTGGCGTGACAACTGGAACACCAGAGGTTCGTCTGCCCCGGTCCTCTCGTACTAGGGACAGCTCCTTTCAAACATCCTACATCTACGACAGATAGAGACCGAACTGTCTTACGACGTTCTGAACCCAGCTCACGTACCACTTTAATCGGCGAACAGCCGAACCCTTGGGAGCTTCTCCACCCCCAGGATGTGATGAGCCGACATCGAGGTGCCAAACCGGGCCGTCGATGTGAACTCTTGGGCCCGATAAGCCTGTTATCCCCAGAGTACCTTTTATCCGTTGAGCGACGGCGCTTCCACGTGCTACCGCCGGATCACTAAGTCCTGCTTTCGCATCTGCTCGACTTGTCAGTCTTACAGTTAAGCTCTCTTATGCCTTTGCACTCACCGTACGATTGCCGACCGTACTGAGAGAACCTTTGAACTCCTCCGTTACAATTTGGGAGGAAACCGCCCCAGTCAAACTGCCCACCTGGCAATGTCTCTCTCGTCGATTCAGACGAGTAGGTTAGAACCCTAATGCAATAAGGGTGGTATTTCACCGTTGACTCCATTCTAGCTAGCGCTAGAACTTCAAAGTCTCCCACCTATCCTACACATACCGAATCAAAGTTCAATACCAGGATACAGTAAAGGTTCTGGGGTCTTTTCGTCTAGTCGCAGATAACTGGCATCTTCACCAATGCTACAATTTCGCCGAACCTCTCGTTGAGACAGCGGCTCTGTTGTTACACCATTCGTGCGGGTCGGAACTTACCCGACAAGGAATTTCGCTACCTTAGGACCGTTATAGTTACGGCCGCCGTTTACCGGGGCTTCGGTTCAGAGCTTCCCCTCGTCTTGCGACGGGTTGACCCCTTGCCTTAACCTTCCGGCACCGGGCAGGTGTCAGTCCCTATACCTCCTCTTTGGAGTTTGCAGAGACATGTGTTTTTGCTAAACAGTCACAAAGCCCCCTTTATTGTAACCTCGCCTAGCTCCAGGTGTAAAACCCTTCACTTAGCAAGGCACCCCTTCTTCCGAAGTTACGGGGCTAGATTGCCGAGTTCCTTAACGAGAGTTATTTCGAGCGCCTAGGTATTTTCTACCCGCCTACCTGTGTCGGTTTCCGATACGAGTATCTACTCCACTCATCTTGAAGCTTTTCTTGGCAGTGTAGTTTCGGTGAGTTTGTCATCTCCGTAGATCAGACTCCCTAACGCCTCTCGCCATACGCTTGCGCGCATGGGTACAGGTTTGGACCCTGATGTCCAATACAGGGCTCACGTAACTTACTGCGTCACTCCAAGCTTAATAACGCGAAGTAGATAGTGTACGAATATTAACGCACTATCCATCACCTACGCCTTTCGGCCTCGGCTTAGGCTCGACTAACCCTGGGTGGATTAACCTTCCCCAGGAAATCTTAGGCTTTCGGCGGATCCGTTTCTCGCGGATCTTTTCGCTACTTATCCCGGCATAATCACTTCCATTTCGTCCAGGCGTCCTTTCGGTCACCCTTCAACCTAACATGGAACGCTCTCCTACCACTGTATCGATATAAATACCAATACAATCCGAAGCTTCGGTAATAGGCTTGAGCCCCGTAAATCTTCGGCGCAAAACCGCAGCCCCTTACCCTTGCGGGCTTGGAACTAATTGACCAGTGAGCTGTTACGCACTCTTTAAATGATGGCTGCCTCTAAGCCAACATCCTGGTTGTCTGCGCGATTTCACATCCTTTACCACTTAGCCTATATTTTGGGACCTTAGCTGTCGGTCTGGGCTGTTTCCCTTTCGACAATGAAGCTTATCCCCCACTGTCTGACTCCCATAGTGAACACAGATAGTATTCGGAGTTTAATTGGGTTCGGAAGTCTGGTAGGACCCCTAGCCCATTTAGTACTCTACCCCTACCTGCAATGCTATGAGGCTAGCCCTAAAGCTATTTCGGAGAGAACCAGCTATTTCTGAGTTTGATTAGCCTTTCACTCCGATTCACAGTTCATCCCATAACTTTTCATCGTTAACGGGTTCGGACCTCCACTTCCGGTTAAGGAAGCTTCGCCCTGACCATGAATAGATCACTCAGTTTCGGGTCTACTTAATGTAACTAAATCGCCCTATTCAGACTCGCTTTCGCTACGACTCCTCCGCATAAGCAGATTAATCTTGCTACATTAAGTAACTCGCCGGGTCATTATTCAATAGGCACGCGGTCAGCCATTTCCTAAAGCTTGCGCTAAAGGACATAGGCCTCCCACCGCTTGTAGGCTCACGGTTTCAGGTACTATTTCACTCGCCTTACAGGCGTTCTTTTCAACTTTCATTCACATTACTTGTGCACTATCGGTCAGAAAGGAGTATTTAGCCTGACCCCGTGGTCGGGGCAGATTCATATGGGATTTCCCGTGTCCCATATTACTCGGGTGCCTAGCAAACTCAACAAATCTAATTTTACCTACAGGGCTATCACCTTCTTCGACTAACCTTTCCAGGTTATTCGGCTATTAGAATTATTGAGTCGGTTGGTAAACCAACCACGCTAAGTCCCACGACCTCCAGATCTTTCTTGCGAAAGGTCTGAATTTAGGCTCTTCCCGCTTCGCTCGCCGCTACTGAGGGAATCTCATTCGATTTCTTTTCCTCAGGGTACTAAGATGTTTCAATTCCCCTGGTATCGCTTCTTGCATCTAACGATGCAAGATTCTACAGCATTACCTGTAGAGGGTTTCCCCATTCGGACATCTCCGGGTCAAAGTCTGTTTGCAACTCACCGGAGCTTATCGCAGCTTACCACGTCCTTCATCGCCTCTTTCTGCCAAGTCATCCACCATAAGCCCTTATTAACTTGACCAATAAATAATCTCTCATCGATTTTGTAGCATCTTTTATTATGTAGTTGTCAAAGAACAAAGCGTAGGTTCCGCTACGCATATATGTAAAAGTAAAAAGTCTTATAAGACTTTTTACTTCGTACTTTCGAATTAATTGTTTGTGTTCTGCTTCGCTCTTCACCCGCTAATGCTCCGGTGGAGCTTCGCAGGAACATTCTTCTTAAAATTCCTTCGTAGCCCTTACCATAGCTTAACACTGAAGGGCGAAGAAGAATGGTGGAGATGGCGGGGTTCGAACCCGCGACCTCATGCTTGCAAAGCACGCGCTCTCCCAGCTGAGCTACATCCCCGCATTAGCTAATGGCTAATTGCAAATGGCTAATAGACAAAATGATTTGCCATGTGCCACATGCTATTTGCTAAGCTGGTGGGCCCACCTGGAATCGAACCAGGCACCTCCGCGTTATCAGCACGGCGCTCTAACCAGCTGAGCTATAGGCCCTGGCTAATCCGCGTACACATTTTAATTATACTCAGTATTAGACCTGAGCTCGTTAAAATTTAAAATTGAACAGCCGAACTACTAAAAGGATCAAACCTTTAGATAACACCTAATTTTGTCGTTCTGCACTTAATGCAAAGCGATAATCTACTCCTTAGAAAGGAGGTGATCCAGCCGCACCTTCCGATACGGCTACCTTGTTACGACTTAGTCCTCCTTGCTAAACACACCTTCGGCGCCTTCCTCCTTGCGGTTGGTATGGCGACTTCGGGTGCACTCAACTCAGGTGACTTGACGGGCGGTGTGTACAAGACCCGGGAACGTATTCACCGCAGCGTGGCTGATCTGCGGTTACTAGCGATTCCGGCTTCATGAAGGCGAATTGCAGCCTTCAATCTGAACTGGGGCCAGGTTTTTGAGATTTGCTCTACCTCGCGGATTTGCTTCTCTTTGTCCTGACCATTGTAGCACGTGTGTGGCCCAGGGCGTAAGGGCCGTACTGACTTGACGTCATCTCCACCTTCCTCCAGCTAAACACTGGCAGTCTCTCTAGAGTGCACTGCTTACGCAGTTAGCAACTAAAGACGATGGTTGCGCTCGTTGCAGGACTTAACCTAACATCTCACGACACGAGCTGACGACAGCCATGCAACACCTGTGCACCTGTCCTGGAAGGAGGTCCCTAGTTTCCTAGGGATTTCAAGTGCATGTCAAGCCCTGGTAAGGTTCCACGCGTATCGTCGTATTAAACCACATGCTCCACCGCTTGTGCGGGTCCCCGTCAATTTCTTTGAGTTTCAACCTTGCGGCCGTAGTCCCCAGGTGGGGTACTTAATATGTTAACTTCGGCACCCACCCCAAAGAGGCAGACACCTAGTACCCATCGTTTACAGCTAAGACTACCAGGGTATCTAATCCTGTTTGCTACCTTAGCTTTCGCATTTCAGTGTCGGTATCGGACCAGAGAATCGCCTTCGCCACTGGTGTTCCTCCCGATATCTACAAATTTCACCTTTACACCGGGAATTCCATTCTCCTCTCCCGAACCCAAGCTAGACAGTTTCTCAACCCGTTCTCCGGTTAAGCCGGAGGATTTCAATTGAGACTTATCTAGCCACCTACATGCCCTTTACACCCAGTAAATCCGAACAACGCTTGCCACCTCCGTATTACCGCGGCTGCTGGCACGGAGTTAGCCGTGACTTCCTTTGGCCGTACCGTCAAATAATCGAGATGTTATCTCGACTATTTTTCTTTCGGCCTGACAGAGCTTTACAACCCGAAGGCCTTCATCGCTCACGCGGCGTCGCATTGTCACGCTTTCGCGCATTGCAAAAGATTCTCGACTGCAGCCTCCCGTAGGAGTCTGGGCAGTGTCTCAGTCCCAGTGTGGCTGACCATCCTCTCAGACCAGCTACCCGTCAAAAGCCTTGGTGGGCCATTACCTCACCAACAAGCTGATAGGGCGCAGGCTCCTCCCTAGATGATAGGCCTTATTGCTAAGGTCCCCATCTTTTCCCACTCTCCATGCGAAAAGTGGTCTTATCTGGTATTAGCTCGCTTTTCAGCAGGTTATCCCAGTTCTAAGGGCAGATTACCCACGTGTTATTCACCCTTTTGCCACTATCCCTTGCGGGATCGTTCGACTTGCATGCCTAATCCACGCCGCCAGCGTTCGTTCTGAGCCAGAATCAAACTCTCCATAAAAAAATTGTGGTTTAACCCATTCACTAGCTCGGCTATTCAATTTTCAAAGAACAATGGACATAAAAAAAGCATCGTAGACGATGCTTTTTTACATCCTCCTATATCTTATAAATCTCAAATTTTCAAGGAGATTTCTTCAAATTAAGTTCCTTTTTTAAGACCAGAGTATTATAACATGCTCGAGGTTGCCTGTCGAGTCTATTAAAGAACCTTCCCCTATTAATTAAATGTTAAATGCTTTTGCAGGGTATACTTTATACCATAATCCTACAAATCTGTCAAGCATTTTTTTTACTTTTTAATATTATTTTTATAAATATACGCTTGCCTACTTTTATACTGTATTCTTTGTCTAGATCCAGCTCTGGACTAATGTCGGAACTCTTTGTACCATTTATAGTTACAGCTCCTTGCCCTATCAGGCGTCTGAACCCGCTTTTACTGCATGGCGTAATGGTTAGATTGGTACAGGCTACTGTCGAAGACAAAATATTCGCTAGCATGCGATCATCTTTAGTATCTACATAAACTTCTATCGTCTTCATCCCTGTAAAGGGGTCCCTTTTTTGGAATGTTTTCTCGAAGCCCTTCTCGGCCTTTTCCGCCTCGCCTTGGCCATGGTACTGACGCACTATCTCTTTTGCAAGGCTTTTCTTGGCTTCCATCGGATGCAATTTTTTAACGGAATCTGCTTCTGTATCGGTTAAAAGTTCGTAATACTTCATCATCATCTCGTCGGAAATAGACATTAATTTACCGTACATTTCTTCAGGCGGTTCATTTATGCCTACATAATTAGAGTAAGATTTACTCATCTTCTGGACGCCGTCCGTACCTTCCAAAAGAGGCGTAGTTATGACTATTTGAGGCGGCTGGCCGTATCGTTCTTGAATAGTGCGGCCCATCAGTAGATTAAACTTCTGATCGGCGCCGCCCAGTTCGATATCTGCCTTAAGGACAACCGAATCGTAGGCCTGAAGCAACGGGTAGAAAAATTCCAAAAGGCTTATATCCTTTCCTTCTTTATAGCGCTTCAAAAAATCATCCCTTTCCAATACCCTTGCCACGGTTTGTTTAGAAAGCAATTCCGCTATATTAAAAGGGGTCAACTTGCCAAGCCATTCGCTATTGAAAACCACTTCGATTCTCTTTATATCCAATATCTTATTTACCTGCTTTTGGTATGTCTTCGCATTCTCTAGGACCTCTTCTTTTGTAAGCGTCGGCCTGGTTTGCGTCCTGCCTGAGGGGTCTCCTATCATCGCCGTAAAATCTCCGATAAGAAAAACTACCCTGTGCCCTAATTCCTGAAAATGCCTTAATTTTCTTAATAGAACCGTATGACCGAGATGTATATCCGGCGCCGATGGGTCAAAACCCGCTTTTACGATGAGGGGTTTCTTAAATTTTATAGATTCGTCGAGCTTTTTTTTGAGGCCTTCTTCATTTATGATCTCGACAGTGCCTCTTCTTATAATTTTTAGTTGTTCGTTTACCGTCATGATCTGCCCTGATTTTTCTATATTCTAACAGCGCCTAATAGGGTTGTCAATCATTTAAATTATATTGCGTAACGTTTTTTTTTATGCTAACATATCACGCTAGAGGTGAGCAATATGGCAGGGCAATATGAAAAAATATCTAAAAACGCGTTAAAAGACGTGGCCGAATTCATGTGCGTTGCGGCGCGAACGGCCCCAAAAGCAAAAGGGGTAGATAATCTTGAAATACTTATAATCGAAGATGGGGATGCAAAAGAAAAGCTAATGGCTAAAATGAAAGAAATCGGCGTAAAAAATGAGCGCCCGAGCTGCGTGCGGGACGCCGATAATATAAAAGATGCCCCTTATGTCGTAGTCCTCGGGACTAAAATAGCGCCTCTGGGGCTCAACTGCGGTTTCTGCGGATATAAGACCTGCCAGGAATTGGAACGTTCGGGAGGCGTATGCGTATATAATTCTTTGGATTTGGGGATAGCTATGAGTTCCGCCGTAGAGGTTGCTTCAAAATTCCACGCTGACAACAGGATCATGTATTCAATAGGAAAAGCTGCCATTGAAATCGGCAGCTTTTCCAAAAACGTCAAAATTGCTCTCGGTATCCCTCTAAGCGCTACAGGAAAAAATCCTTTTTTCGACAGAAAATAACCATTCCTCGCAAATGCCGCGGCTCGTAATTACGCCTTAAGCGCTAATGATATCTTTTTCTGGGAAGGTTCTGCTTTTACGACTTTCGCCGGCAATTTATCTCCAACCTTGTAAACCTCCTCCAGTTTTTCGCCCTTATCTTTGGGGATTTCTGAAATAGGCACTATGCCCTCAAGGCCTTCTTCGAGGTCGACAAATATGCCGAAATTTGTAACTTTTGAGATAGTGCCTTCAACATCTTTTTCCTTTTCATATCTGGTCAATATATCCGGCCATGGGTCAGGAGATAATTGCTTTATACCCAGCGATATTCTTCTATTCTTTGCGTCCGCAGAAAGAATAACGGCTTCCACCTTTTGGCCTCTTTTTAGGATTTCCTTGGGATGTTCGATACGCTTTGTCCACGATATGTCGGATATGTGTACTAATCCGTCTATGCCTTCCTCCAGCTCTATAAACGCGCCGTAATCGGTTATGTTCCGCACTTTCCCGTCTATTTTTGTGCCGGGACGATACTTCTCTTCTACAGAAGTCCACGGATCCTGCTCAAGCTGCTTTATGCCCAGCGATATCTTCTGTCCGTCTTTATCTACATTAAGCACCACTGTCTCGACTATATCCCCGATGGCTAAAAGTTCGCTCGGGTGGTTATAACGTTTTGTCCATGAAAATTCAGATATATGGACTAACCCTTCGATCCCCTTTTCAAGCTCTACAAACGCCCCGTAAGTTGTAATATTCACTACCTTCCCCTTGATCTTTGTGCCTATGGGGTATTTAGTTTCTATGTCAAGCCATGGATTAGGTGTTTTTTGCTTTAAGCCTAGCGAAACCCTTGCCCTGGCGACATCAAAATCAAGAATGAGGACTTCTATCTTATCGCCTACAGCGACTATTTCGCTCGGATGGCTTACCCTGCCCCAACTCATATCTGTTATATGCAGCAGGCCGGTTATCCCTTCTCCCAGATCTATAAAGGCCCCGAAGTCGGTAATGTTCTTTACGACGCCGGCGGCGAGCGCGCCCTTTTCTATGGTACTCAATATCTTTTCGCGCTCCTTGGCCTTCTCCTCCGCAAGCACGTCTTTTCTGGATAGTACGATATTTCTTCTGGGCTTGTTTATTTTGACAATCCTGAATTTCAGATCCTGGCCGATCAACCTATTCAAATTGCCAAAACCTCTGCCAACGATCGCGAGTGACGCGGGTAAAAAGGCTTCTAGCTTGCCGACATCTACCATCAGCCCGCCTTTTACCTTCCTGGTTACCTTACCCTCGATCATGTCGCCTTCATTAAATTTACCGATTACCACCTCCCAACCCTGAAGCTTGTCAGCCTTCTGCTTGGAAAGTACTACTCTTCCTTTTTCATCTTCTTTCGACTCAAGGAAAACTTCTATTTCATCGCCTATTTTTACCTCGTCAGGATTCAAGAATTCCCTCATAGGCAATATGCCTTCGGACTTATAGCCTATATCGACCATCACTTCCTTGTTATCCTTATAAATAATCCTGCCTTTAATGATCTGCCCTTCCTCTAACTTTAGGACGCTGTTATTGTACAGGTTCTCCATGTTGATAGCGTCCGGATCCTGCACTTTTTCTTCTCCCATTAAATCGTCTTCTTTTTTATTTTTTTCTCTCATTTTTAATTTGCAACCCCTTTCTTATAGATTTTTTTAAAAGATTTTATTCTTTTTAATACATTATCAATCACCCAATCGGGCGTGGATGCGCCGCTTATAACGCCTATCACTCTGGCATTCTTAATAGCTTCACGTTTAAGTTCGGCGTCGTTTTCGATATGCAAGCATTTTCGCCCCGATTTCCTGCACAATTCGAAAAGCCTTCTTGTGTTAGCGCTGTGTTTGCCTCCTATTACAAACATCATATCGACTTTTTTAGTCAAATCGAGCGCTGCCTTCTGTCGCCTGGCCGTATCATTGCATATCGTATTAAATATCCTAAGCTCTATATAATCTTTATTAAGCAACTCTTTGATGATCTTGGTTAAATTGTCCTTGGATTGCGTAGTTTGCGCTACTACACCTATTTTTTTGCTGTCCAACTTTGCGTGCCTTGCTTCTACAGCGTCTTTTATGACTATGTTCTTTTCTCCGGCAAAACCCCTAAGCGCTTTTACTTCTCGATGCTCTTTTTCACCGATAATCACGATAAAATACCCTTCGGACTTCAAACGTTCACAAAGCCGCTGGGAAGTTATAACATTCGGACAAGTGGCATCTATTATACGTATACCTCTTTTCTTCGCCTCTTCTAAAACACTCGGCTCTGTCCCATGCGAAGAAATTATAACAGCGTTCCCCTCCTTCACGCCGTTCAAATTATCTTTTACCTTAAGACCTTTCTGCGACAATTTGTTAACCGCATCCCTGTTATGAATAATACCTCCGAGGGAATAAATCCTTGTATTGGCTTTATCTTTAATCGCCTGCTCGGCCAAATTAACGGCCCTCCTAACGCCATAGCAAAAACCCAACGGTTCTATTAGTTTAATATCCGATCTCATATGCGCTCTTCAGGTTCGCTATGCTCTTCATAACCTTATCGCTGAATTCTTTATACATATCTTTTTTATGATGTACATTCTTATCTTCTTTAAATTCCAACGGTTCTCCTATGCGGGCTTCGATACGTTCGGGTATCCCAAACTTTTTGCGCTTTGAGAGGAGATTCTCTGTTCCTTTAACATACATCGGTAATACCGGAACTTTTGAATGAGCGGCCAACATGCCTATGCCTAGGCGCGGTTCGCCAAACCCCGGCGTTTCCACCCTTCCGCCCTCAGGGAAAATGCCAACTACCTGTCCTTGCCTTAAATACTTAAGGGACTCTTTTATAACTCCTACATCTTGAGAGCCTCTCTTAACGGGAACCATCCCTATTTTGGACATAACGCTTCCGAATAATCCAGGCCCTACCAATTCCTCTTTCGCGATAAAATGCACGACCATGGGCATGGACACACCCACTGCTATAGGGTCTAGGTAACTTGTATGATTGCCCGCCACTATGAAAGAGCCCTTCTTCGGTATGTTATGCTTCCCCTTTATACGAAACCTAAAAAATGTTACCAGCGCAACAAGCAATAAAAGCCTTAACTCTCTATAAATTAAATGAGAAGGCATGGACTTCTTTTGTTGTTTATTATACAAGGCTTATGATCTTCTCCACTACTTCTTCTATAGACAAATTCGTGGTGTCTATGTAAATAGCATCGGGCGCCTTCTTAAGAGGGGCTAGTTCTCTATTCATATCAGATGCGTCCCTGGATTGAATATCATTTTTTATCTCATCTAACTTGACATCCATACCCATTCCTTTAAGTTCTTTAAATCTGCGTGTCGAGCGAACATCCTCTTTCGCGTCCAGATAAAACTTGAAAGGGGCTTGAGGCAGCACAACTGTGCCGATATCCCTGCCCTCCAAAACCGAATTTTGTTTTTTAGCGATCCCTCTTTGCATCTCTGCCATGCGCCTTCTCACGCCGGGAATACAAGCTACGTACTTTACGTTCTTTGTGACCGCAGGGGTTCGAATTTCCTTGGACACGTTTTCCTCATCTAAAAAAACGCTTACCTCTCCACCCTTATCCATAGTAAGTTTTATATTTGTCTCGCGCGCTATTTTTGTGATCCGGTCCGCATCCTCCAAATCAATACCTAATCTCATGGTTTTAAGCGTAAGCGCCCTATACATCGCCCCTGTATCTAAATAAAGAAGGTCAAGCCTTTTGGCGATAATTTTACTGACCGTGCTTTTGCCGCTTCCGGCCGGGCCATCAATAGCTATAACTATCTTTTCTTTCATTTATAACTTATTCAAGGCTACAGCGCAGGTCCCTGGATTGGTTTAGCATTTTAGAAAGTTGCGCCGTATTCTTTTTAGAAATAAGCTTCCTGAATGTCTTCAAAATTTTCATAAACTTATCAAGAGAAACTGTGATTTCTTTCGCATTAGTTTGGCATATATCGAGCCACAACCCAGGCGTGGATAGCGCAATTCTTGTAGTATCCCTGAATCCGCTAGCCGTAAATTTCAAAAGGTCTTTATTAGAGATGACAAGGCTTGAGGCGGCAATATGCACCAAGTGGCTGACCCATGCGACTATTTTGTCATGCTCTCCCGGAGAAACCTCTACAACATCCGCCCCCAGGCTGCGCCAAAATCTTTTTATCTTGCTTAAAGCATCCCTATCCGTATATTTTGTTTTTGTAACAAAACAGTTATGGCCTTTAAAAAGATCCTTTTCCGCGTTAAGTGCGCCTTTTTTTTCCGAACCTGCCATAGGATGTGAACCCACAAACTTAATCCCTTCCGGTAGGCTCCGTTCCAATTTTTCGACTATCACTTTCTTAGTGCTGCCGACATCGGTTATTATGGCACCTTTTTTCGCGGATGCGGCTGCGCGCTTACCCAAACCGATTATCTTTCCTACTGGAGTTGCCAGTATTATGAGGTCGGCGTCCTTAACGCCGTCACCGAGGCGATCCAGCAAAACTGCCCTATCTACGGCTCCGGCCTGTTTGGCTTCTTTTAAAGACTTTTTCCTTCTAACCACGCCTATTACTTCTTCGGCAAGGCGCTTGCTCTTCAGATCTTTCCCTATAGAACCGCCGACTTCTCCGACCCCTATGATAGCTACTTTTTTAAACACTTGCATAATCCGTTTTACATCTCCCTATCCACTGACTTTGCTACTTTCCTTAATTCACCCATCAGGGCGCTGAACCGTTCGGGCAAAAGCGACTGTTCCCCGTCGGAAAAAGCCTCCTCAGGGTTCGGGTGCACTTCAATAATTAACCCGTCCGCTCCTGCGGCTATAGCTGCCTTTGCGCAAGGGCCGACCAAACCCCATTTCCCTGTGGCATGGCTTGGATCAACCATAACAGGCAAATGGCTTAAGTTCTTTATGACAGGGATAGCGCTTATATCCAAAGTAAACCTTGTGCTCTCTTCAAAAGTGCGTATCCCTCTCTCGCAAAGGACTACACTGAAATTGCCCCCTGAGAGTATATATTCGGCTGACATCAAGAATTCCTTAACTGTATTCGCCATACCGCGTTTTAGTAAAATCGGTTTCCTAATGTGCCCGAGCTCTTTTAATAAATCGAAATTCTGCATGTTACGCGCGCCGACCTGTAAGATATCTGCGTATTTCTCTATTCGGCCTATTTCCCGGACATCCATGATTTCTGTTATGATCAGAAGGCCTGTCTCTTCCTTTGCCTTGGCGAGATATTTAAGACCCTCTTCTCCGAGCCCCTGAAAGCTGTAAGGCGAGGTCCTCGGCTTGAAAGCGCCGCCTCTTAACACGAGGGCTCCGGCCTCTTTGACTTTTTTAGCTATATCCAAAAGGAGGTTTTCGCTTTCAACGGAACATGGGCCGGCCATCACTATCAGTTTTTTGCCGCCAACTTTAACACCGCCGCCCAAATCGATTATACTATCCTCTTTTTTAAAATCGCGCGATACTAATTTATAAGGTTTTAATATCGGCATGACCTTTTCAACGCCGGGGTATATCTCTAACGGTTGAGCCTGTATAACATCTTCCTCGCCGATCACGCCTATAATAGTACGCTCAACGCCTTTTGAGATCATCGGCCTCAAGCCTAATTTCTGAACCTTATCTACTATATGCTGTATCTGCTCTTCGGTGGCATCCGGCCTTAATACTATTATCATTTAACCCCCCTTAGTAACTAGTAGTCAGTAGTTAGGGGTTAGCAGTTAGGGTGACGATCGTAAGGTTTATCCCTATCTACTATCTACTATCTACTATCTTTTTTAATATCTTAATAAATCTTTCGTTCTCCGTCTTTTTTCCGACAGTCACGCGTATGTAGTTTTTTAAATCATACGCGGCCATATCCCTCACTATAACGCCTTGTTTGAGCATTTCATTAAAAACTTCCCTGCTGTTCCTTTTGACATTAATCAAGATAAAGTTTGTATCGCTCTTCACGTAATCGATACCCATTTTGTCAAGCGAGTTATAAATAGAGTGCTTCTCTTTTAACACAAGCCTTCTAATCCCGTCGATGAATTTTATGTCCTCGAGGCTGGCTAATGCCGCGACCTGGGCAAGCAAATTAATATTGAACGGCTGTCTTACCTTTTCCATATACTCTATCAATTCGGGTTTCGCTACTCCGTAGCCTATGCGCAATCCGCTCAAGCCATGGGCCTTGGAAAAAGTACGAAGCACTATCACGTTCGCCTTATTTATGTAATCCAAAGCTTTTGGAAAATCTTTTCGTTCTACGAATTCATTATATGCCTCATCGACTATAACGATAACATTTCGAGGCAAACCTTTAAGGAATTCCTCAAATTCCTTCCTTCCCACACTTGTCCCCGTAGGATTATTAGGATTAGAGATAAAGACTATTTTTGTATTAGGCGTTATCGCCTTTTTCATCGCCGGAAGGTCATATGTAAAATTCTTTAAAGGCACTATAACGCTTTTACCCCCCTGAATGGCCACTACTATTTTATATATCAAGAATGTCGGTTCTGATATCACTACCTCCTCACCGGCATCAAGATAAGCCCTTACGACAAATTCTATGATCTCATTGGAACCGTTCCCGAATATGATCTCATTTTTCCCGACACCCAGGAATTTAGATAATTTCTCCCTAAGGTAGAAGCTGTTTCCGTCCGGATATCTATTAACGTTTTTCGCAGCTTTTAATATCGCACTCAAGGCCTTAGGTGATAGGCCGACCGGATTCTCGTTCGAAGCGAGCTTTATGACAGATTTTATCCCCAGTTCGCGTTTGAGCTCTTCTATCGGTTTGCCCGGCTCATACGAAATTATATCTCTTATACACTTTCTCGCTAGATCTCTCACTGTCATTCTCCCTTAGGATATGAACCTAAAATTTTGAAATACGTGCAATGTTTTTTCAATTCATTCAACGCCTTCTTCACCTTCTTGTTCTCATAATGGCCTTCCAAGTCGACAAAGAAATAATATTCCCACGCCTCTAATTTAGAGGGTCTGGATTCTATTTTTGTAAGATTTATATGCTCCTTTTTGAACGGCACCAGTATATCGTGCAATGCCCCGATTTTGTCTCTTATGGAAAACATTATCGACGTTTTATCGTCGCCTGTTGGTTTTGGCGGCATTTGCTTTCCTATAACTAAAAATCGCGTGACATTGTGAGGACTATCCTCGATGGAAGTCGCTAAAACTTTCAGCTTATAACGCTTGCCTGCCAAAAGAGAAGCTATGCACCCCAAGTTCTTATGCTTAGAGGCTATCTCAGCCGCCTTTGATGTAGAAGATGTCTCAATAAGCTGTGAGCGTGGCATATTAGCTTTAAGCCACAATCTGCATTGGCCAAAAACTTCTGCCTTCGAATAAACCTTGGCTACATTCTCGATCGTACCGCTACCCAGCAAGTTGTGAGATATTTCAAGATAAACTTCCGTGAAAATCTTTAACCCAGAATCTATGAACATATCCAACGTGTGATTAACTGCCCCCTCGATCGAATTCTCTATCGGTACAACGCCGTAATCGCACCTTTCTTTCTCAACTTCTAAAAATACATCACCTATGCTGTCGCAGGGCACATATTTTACGCTGGAGCCGAATTTTTTTAACCCGGCAAGGTGCGTGAACGTGAACTGCGGCCCTAGGTAGGCGATCTTTATTTGTTTCTCCAAAGTTAAGGCACCCGACATGATTTCGCGATAAATAGAACGTATGTTCTTATTTGGCAGCGGCCCATTGTTTTTTTTGGCCAGCTTCGTGTATACTTCTTTCTCCCTATCGGGAACATAGATGCTCATACCGTTCTTATTTTTTATCTTCCCTATCTTCAAAATAAGCCTAGTCCTTTGATTTAGAAGCTGGAGAATATTTACATCTAGCCTATCAACTTCTTTACGCAGTTTGTTGATCTCCATCTGTTTCCCCCTTCTCTAAATCCAATTCTTTTGTTTCTCCGAGTTTTATGTCTGCCTCGCTGAATTCTTTCAGCTTCGGCAACTCATTAAGCGAGTTAAGGCCGAAGTGCTTAAGGAATTCTGTTGTTGTAGAATAAAGTATAGGTCTTCCCGCGGTTTCTTTCCTGCCGCAGGTCTTTATAAGTGCCCGCTCCAAGAGGCTGTGGATAACGCCGTCTACATTAACACCCCGAATCGCCTCTATCTCGCTTCGGGTAATAGGCTGTCTATAAGCTATTACCGCTAATGTCTCGAGCGCTGGCATAGATATGCGCGAATGTTTATCCTGTTTATATAATTTTCTTATCCAGGGAGCATAGTAAGGATCCGTCGCAAACTGAAAACCTCCGGCTATCTCCGTAATAGAAACGGGTTTTTGCGTGTCTTCATATTCTTTTTTTAGTTCGTTCAACAATTCCCTGATCTCCCGGCTGTCTATGTCTTCGAGTATTTCTGAAAAATTATTAATACTAACTGGTTTATTGCTCGCAAACAATAAAGCCTCTATCACCTTTTTCGCTTCCTCTCTTGTCATTTTTATTGCCCTTTTGAACGAAACTTCGGTTCCATAAGTTCTTTATTCTGCACTATCTCGATATCGCCGAACATCTGTTTTTGCATTATAACTACCTCTTTCAGTCTTATAAGCTCAAGCAATGCCAAAAATATCGTTATTATCTCTCGCTTATTTTTCGCGCTCTTGAAAAGCTCAGTTACATAAATAACCGTCTTTTTCACAAGCATGTGAAATATGTCGTGCATCTTCTCTTCGACGGTAAACTCATCTTTTATAACCTGATGAAAAGTGTCCTTAGGTATTTCCTTCATTACCTTGTTAAAGGCGCTCAGGAGGTCGAAGAGGCTCGCTTCAAAATATTCTTCTTTCTCTTCGGTCTGCTGATTGTCTTCGGCCACGCCTCTGGCAAATACATCTTTCTGCTTCATCTCCATGCTAAAAAGCTCTCCCGCAGCTTCTTTAAACTTTTTATATTCGAGAAGACGCCTCACAAGCTCTGCCCTCGGGTCTTCTTCCTCGACTATTTCGCCTTCGTCAGTTTTAGGTAAAAGCATCTTTGATTTTATGTGCATAAGTGTGGCGGCCATAAGGATAAATTCGCCGGCAATGTTCAAATCCAGCATTTTCATGAATTCTAAATATTCTAAGTATTGGTCTGTGATCTTCGCGATGGGGATATCGGAGATATCTAATTCTTCTTTTCTTATAAGGTACAGTAAGAGGTCGAGAGGGCCTTCGAATACTTCAAGTTTTACTTTATAACTCATAAAGGTTTATAGCTTTTTTTACTTCATTCATCGTCTTGGTAGCTACCGACGCGGCCTTTTCCACTCCTTCCTCAAGTATTTTTTTTATCCTGCCTTTATCTTCCATTACGGCTTCCCTTCTTTCCTGAATATCCTTTAAGTGATATATTATAGCCTCTGCTAGATTTTTTTTGCATGTTGTGCAGCCCGCTTTAGCGTTCGCGCAGTAATCGAGGACTTCCTCTATCGCCTCGGGTTTGAAAATCTTATAGTAAGCATATATGTTACATTTATTAGGGTGGCCCTTATCCGATAAATGAATACGTTTTGGATCCGTAAACATCTTTGCAACCTTCTCCATTATAACCTTCGGAGGGTCTGAAAGGGCTATAAAATTCCCGTAACTCTTGCTCATCTTCCTATTGTCCGTACCGAGCAATTTGGTAGTCTCCGCAAAGACAGGTTCCGGCTCTACAAAAATCCCGCCCCCGTAAAGGCTTGCGAACCTCCTGGCTATTTCCCTTGTCAGCTCCAAATGGGGCAACTGGTCGATCCCTATAGGAACGGCATTTGCTTTGTATAATAATATATCGGCTGCCTGAAGCACGGGGTAACCTAAGAAGCCATAAGTCGTCAAATCTCTTTTCGACTCTTCCCTTAATTGCTCTTTATATGTAGGGCACCTCTCAAGCCAGGCCAAAGGCGTGATGTCAGAGAGTATCATAGCAAGCTCGAGGTGCTCTTTAACAGCGGATTGTAAAAATATGGCGCTTCTTTTAGGATCTATCCCCACGCTTACCCAATCCGCCACGCACTCTACTACATTCTGGCTTATGTCTTTTGGGTTTTCGTATTCGCCCATAAGGGCATGCCAATCGGCAACCATAAAGAAGCAATCATAAGTGTCCTGTAATGCCACCCAATTTTTCAACGTCCCTACCAAATGTCCTAAATGCAATCTTCCAGTAGGTCTCATACCGCTTAATATGCGTTTCTTCATAAAATATCTTACGCCTTCTCCAGTCTTCTGGCGACTTTCTCGATTCCGAAGGCCTCTATAACATCTCCTTCTCTCAACGTATTAAAACCATCTACTCCTATGCCGCATTCAAACCCTTCGGCTACTTCTCTCACATCATCTTTAAATCTCTTGAGAGAACTTATTTTTCCTTCGTAGACTACTTCTTTGCTGCGTTTAACCTTTATAATGGCCGAGCGAGCTATTGTTCCTTTCTGAATTGTGCAACCGGCTATCTTGCCGACTTTCGAGACAACAAAAACCTGTCTAACAATAGCCCTTCCCAGA